>WNFO01002824.1_pt1 | contig 14464 bp, 10 predicted proteins | sample 5400251 | NCBI WGS metagenome assembly WNFO01 (sample SAMN13153354, study PRJNA577476) | soil metagenome | isolation source: 100 cm saprolite under Madrone tree | place: USA:California | collected 2016-06-14 | reverse complement strand
CGGATCGATCTCGAGCAGCTGGGCCTGCATGGCGCCCGTGGGGCCGTAGCTTGCTTGAACGAGGACATAGCTCGGCGCGTTCACTTGAGGCGCCGTGATCGGGAAATCGGCGCTGACGCTGCCCGCGGGCACGATCACACTCGGCGGGAAGCATGGTGGCGTGACCATTTGCCCCTGCATGCTGCCGCACACCTGAACAGCCGCGCCTCCAGCCGGCGCGGGTGCGGTGAGCGTCACGGTCCCCGTGGTGCTGCCGCCACCGAGAATCTTGGCTGACGCGAGCGTCAGGGACGCGATACTCGGCGCGGCCGGAGGACTCCCTGGCGGCACCACCGTCAACCCGGCGCCCGGCGAGCGATAGTGTTCAAACGCGGTGCCCGCATCGATGGTCACGTGCGTGGCGACCGGAACCGCCGCGGTGAGGACGTCGAACGTCGCGCCCGTCCCGCCCGCGGGAATGAAGACGGTCGCGGGCAGCGTGATCACGCTATTGTCGCCGTTCACCAGCGCCACTTCGACGCCACCGGGTGGCGCCGGATTCAACAACGTCGCCGTTCCCAGCACGGGACTGCCGCCGACCACCGTGTCGTGGTCGAGCGAAATGCCCCAGAGGAGCGGGAACAACCCGAGTGAGTTGTCCTGCCAGCCGAGGCCGTAGGCGGCGCGAACGCTGCCGATCGTGGCGCCCGCCACCGGGATCGTCGTGATCGGAGAGACCGTCGCGTCGGTCTTGCCTGCGGGAACCACGACACTGGTCGGTACCTGGGCATGGGGCATATCAGTGGCGAGGCTGACCAGCGCTCCGCCCGGCGGCGCGGGCATGTTCAGCGTCACGCGCGCCTGGGTCGAGTTGCCGCCTTCGACGCTTCCGGGTTCGTTGATGATGTGGAAGACCGCGAGCCCTGGCGGCGTCGGCGGCAGCGGGGCGACGGTGAAGCTCTGTCCCGCCGACCACGGACCGAGGACGTCCCCGTGGACGGCGCGCACACGCCAGAAGTACGTGCCGGGCGGGAAGATGTTGAACCCCTGGACCTGCGGGTCCGGCACGACCATGTAATCGGAGCGGCTGACCCCCTGGACGAACAGCACGCCGATGGCGCCCGCGAAGTTGGGGTCGGTGTCGATGTCGACGTCGTAGGCGGCGACCAGTGGGTTCGCCGTGTCGGTCCAATCGAGCGTGAACGGCAACGTCACCGTGGCTCCGCCGATCGGTGAGAGCGGCACGGGCGGCGGCGGAACCGGCGCGGCGTTCGTGATCGTCACGGCCAGCGTCGGCGACGGCAGGCTGCGCACGCCGTCAGCCGACACGGCCACGATGCGATAGAACACGTTGAGCGGGTTGCCCCAACCGGCTCGGAAGCTGGTCCCGAACTTCATCGGATCCGTGGTGAGTGTCAGCGGATACGAGAAATTGGGCTGATCGTCGGCTTCCAGCAGGTAGTGATGGGCGCCGGGCACGTCGGTCCAGTTGATCAGGAAGAACTCGCGCACGTGAAACTGCGCGTTGTTCGCGGGCGACGTGAAGCTGGGTGTTCCCGGCGCCGGTCCGAGCCCGACGACGGTGAAAGTACGCACTGGTGAAAACGGCGAATCGATCGCGAAGACCGCGCCGCCCACGATCTGCGTGGCCTTGACGCGCCAGAAGTAGGTCCCGTTGGGAAGGCCGCTGACTCTGTCTTGCGTGCGAGTGGGAATGTTGGGGTCGCCGGTCGCATTCGTGAACCCCGACGCGATGATGACGCCGAAGGTCGACGTGTTCGACACCTCCCAGGTGTAGCTGCCGATCGGCCCGGCGGGATCCACGACGGCGTTCCATGAGAGCGTGATCGGTTGAATCAGCGCAGCCCCGGCAGCGGGCGCAACGACCGTGGGCGCCGGCGGCTGAGCCTCCGCCGTGAACGCGAACACCGCCGACAGCACGATCAGAATCGCCACGAGAGCAGACTTACGCGTCACGGTGGACCTCGCTAGAAGAGAAGGGGCACGACGTTCGTTTCGTGATCGATCCTCCGGTACATCCGATCCTTCGGATTCCGGGGCGACCGCGTCGCCAACGGTCGGCGCAGAAGAAGGGCATCTTCTGCGCCAATTTCGAAAGCCGTAAGGAAAGCGAACACCGTTCGGGCCGGGTCCGGGGCGAGCGTCGAGAACTGTCAAGTGGTCCGACACTCCCAAGAGGAGGATCGCCGACTTGCCTATTGCACGTTTGCGGTCACGGACGTCGCCGCGTTGATGGTGACGGTGCAGCTCTTCACCTTGGCGCCGCCGCTCGAGCACCCGCCCGACCAGATGGCGTCGCGGCCGTTGCTCACGGTCAGGGTGACGGATGTGCCGGTCGTAAAGCTGGCGCTACCGCTCGTACCGACGTTGACCTTCAGTCCCGCGGGAGTCGACGAGATCGACTCTCCGGCGCGTCCGGTCGCTGTCACAGTCAGCTGGGCGGTGGACGCCGGCGGTGGAGTCAGTCCGCAAACGTTGGCGATTCCGCCGCCACCGCATGTCTGGGGTGCGGTGCAGGATCCGCAGACGAGCGAGCCGCCGCAGCCATCCAGGATCGCTCCGCAGTTCTTGCCCTGCGCTGCGCACGTCGTGGGCGTGCATGCGGCGACGGATGGAGTGACGGTCAACGTCGCGGCTCGGCTCACTCCGCCAAACGTCGCGATGATGTCCGATTGGGCCGCGAAGCCCATGACCACCGGAGTCGTGACCGTGAAGGTCGCGCTGGTAGCGCCGGCCGGTACCGTCACGCTGGCGGGAACGCTCGCCACGGCCCCGGTGCTCACCAGCGTCACCACGGCACCGCCCACGGGGGCGGGGGCGGTCAAGGTCACGGTGCCGGTCGAGGGATTACCGCCTACGACGCTGGTCGGGTTCAAGGTCACGGAGGAGAGCGGCAGCGGGGCGCCGGCGGGATTGATCGCCAGTTGCGCGCCGGGGGAGCTGATGCTCCAGGGGGCGCTCGCCGAAACGGTGACGAATTGCTGCGCGCTCACCGCGCTCGTGGTGATCGTGACGGACGCACTGCTCGCGCCGACCGGCACGGTGAAGGAGCCCGAGCACGCCGGCGTACCCGTGCACCCCGCGAACGTGGCGACCTGGACGTTGGACGGGCTGCCGGGGCTCACCCTGACCGACACGGTCGAGCTCGCATCGGTCGCCTGCACAACACGGTTAAGGGCCACCGTGGCCGTGAGTGATCCACCACCGATCACCGCCCCAGGAGTCAGGGTCAGGGATTGGAGTTGGAGCGTCGGTGGGGTCACGACGACGTTCTGGGTCAGCGTCGCGCCCGCGCCGCTCGTCGCGCTGACGGTGGCCGGCAGACTGGACAGCACGCTGCTGGTGGCCGTCAGGACGCCGAAGCCGCCGAGTATCCCGCCGCCGTTGGGGAACGTGTTCGTCGTGCAACCGGGAGCGATGGCAAAGCTTCCGTCGCTCACGAAGGCGCTCGCGGGACTGCTCGTCACTGTCACTCTCGTCCCGCCCACGGGAGCGGGCGTGGCGGGCGAGAGCGTCCCACTGGTGAAGGCGTTCGTGCCGCCCGTGATCGTCGAGATCAGTGTCCCGGCGAGATCGGTGACGCCGAACGAGACCAGCGGCGGCGCGGGTAGCGTTCCACCGGGGTTGAGGGTCAGGGGCGACGAGACCGAGACGAGGTTACGGAGCCTACCGCTCGCCACTTCGATGTAGCTGATGAGCACGTTCAAGGGGACCGTCGTGGGCGTCGTGACCACGTTGGTCGGCTGCACCCAGCTCACCGACGTCGCGCCCGCCGCGATCGTGAGGGGGATGAGGTTGCCGCAGAGCGGCGGCACATCGAGCGTGGCTCCCTCGAAGTTGACGAAGGCCGACCCGTGCGGTTGCGTCAGCGTCGCGGTCAGGGTGACGTAATTCCCGCCGGTCGTCGCGTTGGTCGAGAGCGTCAGTGGGGCAGTGTCCGCGAAACAGACGTCGCTGGCGACCGGCGTCGCGAACCCGATGTTGGCCGTGACCGGCGTATCGTTGATCCCAGTCAGGCAGCCCGTGGAGCACGTCTGGGCGAGCGTGCAGTTGTTGATCGTCCCGCGAGCTCCGCCCGTGCAGGTATAGAGAGCGCCCGGGCTGCAATTGTCGATGAACGCGCCTCCACAGAGCGTTCCACTGTAGGGATTGCCCGAGACGTTCGTGGCGGTGCACTGTGCCGAGGCTGCGGGGGGCGGCGTCCGGAGGCTGCAGACGTTGGCGGTGCCGTCGCTGCCACAGGTTTGCGGAGCGGTGCACGCACCACAGGTGAGCGTGCCGCCACAGCCATTCGAGATCGTGCCGCAGTTCTTGCCCTGAGCCGCGCAGGTCGTGGGCGTGCAGGCGGGAGGTGGTGGCGGAGGCGGCGGTGCTCCGCCCTTCGCCAACCGGACGAATCCGTCACCAAAACCCGAAATCTGCGCCTGGGCGGCGAGCGGGGCCGCCAGGAGAATGATCACGCAACCGAACGTGCCCGCGAGTTCGCGCAGACGAATGGCCGTTCTCCCTGCCCCGAGCTTCCGAGCGAGGCGCTGCGACGTTTGCCGCAGAACCGCGGGAGCATCTTTTGCGCCAATCGCGAAAAACCGTAAGAAGGACAGACACCGAGCGATGACTGTCGGGCACTGGGAGGGGAGCTATAAGCCCCCCCGACACTACCGAACGGTAGACGAGCGCAGCGCTAGCCGCTCACCACCCAGATGTCCATCGTGACGCCACAGCCGGGGACGGCCATGGCCGGCACGCGCACGACCGACGTCGCGGGCAACGCGTCGCCGAAGCGCGCGGCGACCGAACGGAACGACGCATCGAACTCGCGCAGGTCCGTGTAGAAGAGCTGCTGGCGGGCCGCGGAGCCGAGCTCGGTGCCGGCCGCGCGACAGAGCGCGTCGGCCTGCTCGAGGATCCACTCGGTCTCCACGCGGAGGGACGAGCCGGCGTAGGGGAATCCGTGATCGACGCGCGCCTGCGGGATCACGCCATCGCCCGTGGCCGCGAAGAGCCCCGAGAGGAACAGCAGATCGCCAGCGCGAACGGCCGGGGTCGCGTGGCCGATGGGAACCGGGCAGCGTGCGCTCACGATTTCTTTCCGCGTGCGGCCATCGCGGCGCACCGCGACCAGGTTGATCTCGATGATGCCGCCGGTGACGCCGAAGTCCGCCGCCGACAGCACGGTGCGCGCGGGCGGATCCTGGGGAAACGCGGCGCGCCAGGCGTCTTCCATCCGCGGCAGGTCGTTGATGTCGGCCAGCCAGATCTGGGCCTTGAGGACGTGCGCCATCGAGGAGCCGGCGGCTTCCAGCGTCAGCTTCAGGTTCTTCAAGATGAACTCGGTCTGGCGGCGGATGGACGAGCCTTCCCAGAAGATGCCGTTCACCTGGGCTTCGGCGGGGATGCCGGTCCGAAAATCCGTCGCCATCTGCCCCGCGACGAAGACGTAGTCGCCGACGCGGACGGCCGGCGAGTAGCCCGCGCCCGCGAGCGGTTGCGGGATCGTGTCGACGGCGATGCCTTCCTTGGCCGGCGCGAGCCCGGGATCGATCACGACCATGTCGACCTGCACGGTGGCGTCGGGAGCGAGGAGCTCGGGTTGAGCGACGGTCGTGCTCGCCGGGCGCGGCGGCCTGATGAAGTCGCGACGCACCTCGTGGTACGGATCGACGTGCTCGCGCGAGGTGACGAACTGGTTCAGCCAGACGCCTTGCGTGACGCTCGTGCCCGCTTCCTTCAGCGCCGCCTCGATCGTCGCGAAGATCGACCTCGCCTCGCGAATGCCCTTGGCCTCGCCGGCCAGCGGCAGCGCAGGATTGCCGCGCACCTCGGGCGCGAGCCCTCCGCCGACCGGCCCACCCATCGTTCCCGAGACGAACACCCACGGGCCGGCCTTCACGGCATTCGGAATGCGGAGCGGCGGGGGCGGGGAGGCCGGCAACCAGATGCTCTTCTTGGCCATGATGTCTCCTTGGCGTAGCCCTACGCTGTGGCGTGGGCCTCGAGATAGCTCGAGAGCAGGCGCGAGGTGGCGACGCGAAACGCTCGGTCGGACGCGTAGCCGAGCAGGCCGAACACGGCGAGGACGACGAAGACGCGGTTCGTCTGCACGAGCAGGCTCGACTGCTGCAGCAGGTAGCCGAGCCCGGAGTCCGCAGCCAGGATCTCGGCGGGAATGATGCTGAGGTACGACGACGCCAGCGCCACGCGCATGCCGGTGACGATGGACGGGATGGCCGACGGCAGCACGATGAGGGCGAAGATCTGGGCCTGCGTCGCGCCCAGGCACTCGGCCGCTCTGACGCGCGCCCACGGTGTGGCCATCACGCCGTGGATCGCGTTGATCAGCACGATGAAGAATGTGCCCCAGAAGATCAGGAAGTACTTCGATGTCTCGCCGATGCCGAACCAGATCACCGCGATGGGGATCATGGCGGTGGGCGAGAGGAAGCGGAAGAACTCGATCACGGGATCGAGCAGGTCGTGCACGACGCGGATCCGGCCCATGAGGACGCCCAGGACGATGCCGAGGGTGCTGCCGAGCGCGAACCCGACGGCAACCCGCGTGAGGCTGGCCGCCATGTGACGAGGAATCTCGGCCGTCGTGAGCATCGGCACCCCGGTGCGCAGCACCTCGCTCGGCGGCGGGATCAGGTGAGGGCTCACCACGTACGTCGAGACGACGTGCCACACGACGATGAAGCTTCCGAACGAGAGCGCGAGCATGGCGAGCCGGCGCAGACGGTCCATCTAGTGTCCCTGGTCCAGTTGGCCCGCCTCGGGCAGGAGCAGGGCCTCGACGCGGCCGTAGGTCTCGGCGAAGGCCGGATCGGCCAGGTCGCGAGGGCGCGGCAGCTCGACGGGGAGCACCGCCTTGAGGCTGGCGGCGGGACCACGCGTCATAACGCCGATCCGGTCGGCGAGGACGATGGCCTCGCCGACGTCGTGCGTGACGAACACGATCGTCTTGCCGGTGGCGGCCCAGATGCGCAGCAGCTCGGCGTGCATGAACCGTCGCGTGATCGCGTCGAGGGCCGCGAACGGCTCGTCCATCAGGAGGATGGCGGGATCGATGGCGAGCCCGCGGGCGATCTGGATGCGCTGCTTCATGCCGCCCGAGAGCTGCCGCGGATACTTCGCGCGGTCGTCCCACAGCCCGACCAGGCGCAGGTGCTGCTCCACGACCTGAGCCCGCCGCGCCGGGGGCACGCCCGCGATGCGCAGGCCGAAGGCGACGTTCTCCTCGGCGGTCAGCCACGGAAAGAGCGCGGCGTCGGCGTTCTGGAAGAACACGACGCGATCCCGGCCCGCGCGCGTGATGGGCGCCCCGTCGAGTCTCAGGTCACCGTGCGTCGGCGTCTCGAAGCCGGCCAGGATGTTCAGCAGCGTGGTCTTGCCGCAGCCACTCGCCCCGAGGAGGCAGAACAGCTCGCCCTTGCCGATGTCGAGGTCGATGCCGGCGAGGACGCGCGCGGGGGTGGCGCCGCGGCGGAGGACGAACGACTTGTCGAGGCGGCGGATCGCCAGCATCGCCGGCGCGACGGCTCTACCAGCGGAACTCCGACGACACGCGCTCGGGCAGCGCGCGCAGGAGCGGGCGCGGCTCGAAGAAGGCCTTCGGGTTCCAGGGCCGCTTCAGGAGCCCGATCTCCTTCATCCAGACGGCGAGCTTGTTGAAGTCGTCCCAGGCGACCTTGTCGAGCCCGACCACGCGCTCGTTGTACGAGTAATCGGCCTCGACCGGCGCGGTGTCCTGCATGCTGAACTGCTCCCGGGCGAACTTGATCACGTCGTCCTTGTGCTGGGCGGCGTACTGGCGGCCGCGGTCGATCGCGCGCAACATGCGCTCGGTCACGCCGGGGTGGTCGCGCACGTACCACTTCCAGGCGCCCAGCACGAGGTAGCCGTTCATGTAGCCCTTGGCCGTCGTGAGCTTGTGCACGCGCGCGCCCGAGATCTTCAGGGCCTGGGCCCCGTACGGCTCCCAGATGAAGAAGGCGTCGATGTCGCCGCGATCGAGCGCCGACGGCATGATGTGCGGGTCCAGGTTCTTGATCGTGACGTCCTTCTCGGCGAGCCCCTGGGCCTTCAGGTACTCGCTGACGAACCAGGAGCCGGTCGATCCCACGCGCGTGGCGATCGTCTTGCCCTTCAGGTCCTGGCCGGTCTTGATGTCGGCGCGCGCGATGCCCACGTAGCCCTCGGTGTCGCGCTCGATCACGGCGAGCAGCGCGTAGGCCTCGTCCATGTTCTGCCAGAAGTTCGCCGCGGGCAGCTCACCGCCCGTGTTGAAGTCGCCGAAGCCGCGCTTGCCGTCCTTCCCGGACTGGAAGGTCTGCATCGCCGTGGTGCCCGCCGAGAACCACTTCACGGTGACGTCGAGCTTCTCGTCCTTGAAGAACCCCTGCTGCATGGCCATCCAGATGGCGTCGGCCTTCGCGATCGGCTGGGAGAAGAGCAGCACCTTGCCGTCCTCGTGCCCGGCCCGGACGGGTGCGGCGGTGGCCACGGTGAGCCCGATCACTGCGATCACGATGAAACCGCTCCACGTGCGCTGCCCCATCGATGGACCTCCCTCGCGAGATGACACTCTCAGCCGTGACGCGCGTCAGCCCTGGCGCACTCTCGGAAAGACTTCCTCGGCCAGCATGCGGAGCTGGTCGAGCGCCATGCTCTGAGGCATGCCCGGCCACTGCAGGCTCATGATCAGGTGATTGATGCCGGTGGCCCGCTGGAGCGCGAGCATCTGCTCGGCGACCTCGTCGGGCGACCCGAGCAGGAAACGGTCGCGGGTCAGATCGCCGAAGGCGAGGCCGAGATCGTTGTCGCCGGCGGGCATGGCGCGGCCCTGGCCCCACTCGGCGTACGCCTGGTACTTCGCGCCGAGAAATGGCGCGCACAGGCGGATCGCCTCGCTCCGCGACTTGGCCACGAAGACCTCGCGGCGCGCGGGAAATTCGTTTGGGAACGGCTTGCCGTATTCGTCGAGGGCGCGCCTGTAGACCTCCACCTGGCGGACGATGGTGTCGATGCGGTTGTGTGGGTTCACGTACCAGCAGTCGCCCAGCCGCGCCGCGCGGCGAATCGCCGGATCGGCGTTGGCGCCGATCCAGATCGGTGGATGCGGCTTCTGCACGGGGCGGCTGCCCAGCGCGGCGTCCTTCAGCGTGAAGTGAGAGCCGGCCATGGTCACGACGTCCTCGGTCCACAGCCGCTTCACGGCGAGGAGGTTCTCCTCGAAGCGGCTCACGCGCTCCTTCTGGGTCGTGCCGAAGGCCAGGTACTCGACCTCGCGGTAGCCGAGGGCGACGCCGAAGATGACCTTGCCTCCGCTCATGACGTCGGCGGTCGCGATCTGCTCGGCGATGTCGAGCGGCTTGTGGAGCGAGAGCAGGATCAGCCCGAAGTTGATCCTGAGATTCGGCGCCTCGGCCATGATCCGGCAGAGGAAGGGGAACTGCTGGAAGTCCTGCCAGGGCGCGGCGCTGTAGTGCATGCCCTTGGTGATCGACGCATACCCGAGCGCGTTCGCCAGCCGCGCCTGCTCCGTGAGCTCGCGGAAGCGGGCCGGCATGTCGTCACCCGCGGGGAACTGCGCCCGCATCATCAAGCCGAACTGCATGCCCGCCACCGTCGTCTCCCTCGTCGCTCGCGCGTGGGTTGAAAGCTCGGCGTCGGTTACAGGTTCGGCGAGCCACCGCGGCCGAGCACGTCCTCGCACCACGCGGCCGCCGCCAGCAGTGGCGCCTCAGTGAACGGCCCGCTCGCCAGCTGGATGCCGAGCGGCAGACCCGACGCGGTGAGGCCGCACGGAACCGTGATCGACGGGAAGCCGCTGAGTGACCACGGCACCTGGAACTGCGGATCGCCCGTCGCCATGCCCTCGGGCGCGGGCGCCGGCGTGGTCGGCGTCAGCAAGACGTCGTAGCGCTCGAGGAGCTCAGCCAGCTCGCGACGGAACTGGCGCCGGATCCGAAGCGCGCGCACGTAGCTCTCGCCGGTCACCAGCATCCCGGTCTCGATCATGCTGCGGATCGCCGGGCGATAGAGGTCGGCCTTCTGAGCGAAGAGATCCGCGTGGACTGTGGCCGTGTCGCAGCGCACGATGAGATTCGCCGCCGCCTGGGCGACCCGGAGACTCGCCGGGGCCTTCGCCTCCTCCACGGTCGCGCCGGCGCGGGCCAGGCGCTCGACCGCCTGGCTGGTGATGCGCCCGACCTCGGGGGTGGCGCGCTCGAAGAAGAACTCGCGCATGAGCCCGATCCGCGGCGGCCGGCGGCGCGTGATCCCGGCGACGTAATCAGGAACTGGAGAGCGCGACGAGCTGGGATCGCCGGGATCGTGGCCGGCCGTGACGGAGAGGCCGAGCGCCATGTCCTCCACGCTGCGGGTCATGAGCCCGACGTGGTCCTGCGTGTAGCTGAGCGGCATCACGCCGCGCGTGCTGATGCGGCCGAGCGTCGGCTTGAGCCCGACGAGCCCGCAGTAGGACGCGGGGCGCACGTTGGAGCCGATCGTCTGCGTGCCGAGCGCGATCGGCACCTCGCGCGCGGCCACCGCCGCCGCCGACCCGCTCGACGAGCCGCCCGGCGTGCAGGCCAGGTTCCACGGGTTGCGCGCGGGCGACGGATCGTAGGTCGCGAATTCGGTGGTGTGGCACTTGCCGAGCAGAATCGCGCCCGCGCTCTTGAGCCGCGCCACCGACGTGGCGTCGTACGACGGCACGAAGCCGGCCATCACCTTGGAGCCGCCCTCGGTGCGAAGCCCCGCGCTGTAGAAGATGTCCTTGGCGCCGAAGACAACGCCGTGGAGCGGACCACGCAGCACTCCGCGCGCGACCTCGTCGGCGGCGGTCCGCGCCGCGGCGCGCGCGCCGTCGCGGTCGACGAGCGCCCAGGCCTGGACGCGCCCGTCCACCTTGTCGATGCGCTCGAGCAGCGCGTCGACGAGATCGACGGGGGAGAGCTCCTTGCGACGGATCGCGCGGGCCGCGTCCGCGACGCCGAGCTCGTGCGGGCTCATGACTGAGGCTCGACGTAGAACGCCGGCGGCTCTTCGTGGTCGACGGGAAACGCCGCCACCTCGGCCATCCAACGGCCCGTGTCCTCGATCGCCTGCTTCAGCGCCTCGGCGCGCGTGGCTCCGAACCTGCGTTCAGCCTCGGCCTTCAATCCGGTGACGTGGTCCATCGTCGGCCTCCTTCTCCCGCGAAGCCGGACTCTACGCCGGACCGCAGGTCGTGACAAGCGGCGTGAGCACGCCTGGCGCACCGGGAAAGCCATTTGACGGGGGCGCCGCGAGTCACGTAGCTTCCCACCTATTCGACAGGTCGATGCGACCCATGGAGTGAGGCGAGGACACGGTGCGTGGGCCGACGCGGCCACCCGCTCGCTCACCACGCTGCTGCGCTCGCTCGCCGGGGCCATGATGCTCGCCGCGATCGCCGTGAACTTCGCGAACGTCGTCGCCCGCTACGTCGTCCTCCGTCCGTTCCCGTGGGCCGAGGAGACGATGCAGTTCCTCGCCGTGTGGATCGTGATGCTGGGCGCCGCCGTCATCACGCGCCATCAGGAACACCTGAGGATGGACGCCCTGCTCGTCGCGGTTCGGCCTGCCGTCCGCCGTGGGCTGGTGGGGTTCGACACGCTGCTCGGTGTCGTCATCTGTCTCTACGTGGTGGTCCAGTCGGTGCAGGTGGTTCAGATGCTCACGACCACCGGCCAGCGGAGCGTCATCGCGCGCATTCCGATGAACCTGATGTACGCCTCGGTGGTCCTCGGCTTCGCCTTCGCCACCCTCTTTCCCGTGCTGAGGTGGCTGGGCGCGCGGCCGGGCGCCGACCACCCGGACGTCGAGCGATGAGCTGGGTGCTCTGGGTCACGCCGATCGTGTTGCTCTGCCTCGGGCTGCCGATCTACCTCTGCTTCCTGGCCGGCTCGATCGCGGCGTTGCTGTTCGTGACGAGCGTGCCCGCCAGCATCGTCCCGCAGGTCATGTTCGGCAGCGTCGATTCCTTCACGCTCCTGGCCGTGCCGTTCTTCCTGTTCACAGGCGAGCTGATGGGGCGCGGCGCCATCGCCGACCGGCTGGTCAAGTGGTGCATGGTCCTCTTCGGCGGCGTGCGCGGCAGTCTCGGCCTGGTGACCGTCGGCTCGTGCGTGGTCTTCGGCGCGATCTCGGGCTCCAGCGCGGCCACCGTCGCCTCGATCGGCCGGATGATGTACCCGCAGCTCCGCGAGAACGGCTACGGCGAGAGATTCTCGCTGGGCCTCGTGACCGCGACGGGCGCCATCGACATCCTGATCCCGCCGAGCATCATGATGATCGTCTACGCCGTCTCCGCCGAGCAGTCCGTCCCCAAGCTGTTCATCGGCGGCGTCCTCCCCGGCCTCCTCCTGGCGCTGATGGAGGGCCTCTTCGTCGTGTGGTACGCCCGCCATTACGGCGTGCCCGTCACGGGACGAGCGAGCCTCGCCGGGTTCCTGCGGGCCAGCGGCAATGCGGGCTGGGCGTTCTCGATTCCCGTCATCATCTTCGGCGGGATCTACAGCGGCGTCTTCACGCCGACCGAGGCCGCCGGCGTCGCCGCCATCTGCGGGATCGCGATCGGACGCTTCATCTACCGCGACACGAGCTGGCGCGACATCTGGGCGATCGCGAGCAGCTCCGGCCTCCTGACCGCGCAGATCATGATCATCGTCGCCGGCTCCAGCCTCTACGCGTGGTTCCTGACCGTCCTGGGCGTTCCGCAGGCCATCACGGGCTTCATCGACGCCTTGCAGCTGCCCCAGTGGGGGATCCTGCTCGCCATCAACGTCCTCCTCATCATCGTGGGCGGCCTGATCGATCCGACCTCGGCCATCCTCGTCCTCACGCCGCTGCTCGTGCCCATCGTGAAGGCCGCCGGCGTCGACCTCATCCACTTCGGGATCATCATCACGACGAACCTCGCCATGGGGATGTTCACGCCGCCGTTCGCGATCAACATGTTCGTCACCCAGTCCATGTTCGGCGTGCCGACGACCAAGATCGTGCCGGGACTCATTCCGTTCATCATCATCCACACGCTGGCCCTCATCCCGGTCACCTACATCCCGGCCCTGTCGTTGCTGCTCACCCGCTTCATCTAGTCACGACGCGAGGAGGAGCCTCATGCGTGTCCTGGCCACGATCCTGATCCTGATATCGGCGAGCTCCTGGCCCGCCGAGGCCGCGACGATCGCCTTCAAGTGCGCGACGGCCACGCTGAACGACGTCCAGTACGAGTGGTGCAAGCGGTACATCGCGCGGCTGGAGAAGCGGAGCAACGGGCAGATCAAGGGCCAGATCTTTCCGGCCAGCCAGCTCGGATCGATTCCGCGCATGATCGAGGGCGCGCAGTTCGGGACGATCGAGGCGTGGATCGGCCCACCGGAGTTCCTGGTCGGCATCGACCCGCGCTTTCAGGTGCTGAGCGCGCCCTACCTGTTCGACGACTTCGACCATACGTTCAGGACGATCAACGACCGCCAGTTCCTCGACCGCTTCCTCGCCCTCGCCGAGGACCGGGGCCTCAAGGGTGTGAGCCTCATCGTCTACGGCCCGGCCGGCTTCGCCACCCGGACGGTCGTGCGCACCCCCGACGACATGAAGGGCAAGAAGATTCGCGTGCTGGCGACGCCGATCGAGATGGCGATGCTCTCCGCGCTCGGGGCGACCGGCGTGCCCATGCCGCTGGGCGAGGTGCTCGCCGCGCTCCAGCAAGGGGCCCTCGACGGCTCCGAGTCCTCGCTGACCGTCTTCACGACCTTCAAGTACTTCGACGTCGTGAAGTACTACGCGAACACGAACCACTACTTCATCACCAGCATCGCCACGGTCAGCAAGAAGTGGTTCGATGGCCTGCCCGCCGACATCCAGAAGATCGTCGTGGAGGAAGGCCGCGCGGTCCACGCCGAGCTGCTCGAGTGGGGCAAGGAGTTCAATCGGAACGCCGTGACGATCTGGAAGGAGAAGACCAAGGACGGATACGTCGAGCTCGCTCCCGACCAGCGGGCGGCGTTCCGAGCGCGGATGGAAGGCGTCGACGCGAAGGTGGCGTCGGACGTCCCGGGGATCAAGGAATGGCTCGACCTCCTGCGCGCCCGCGCGAAGGCGCTGAGGTAACACCATGGCGTTCAAGGATCTACGGAGCTCAATCGAGGACCTGAAGCGACGCGACCTGCTGTTCTCGATCGATCGTCTCATCGACAAGGACTCCGAGCTGATGCCGCTCGTGCGGTGGCAGTACCGCGGGCTTGCCGAGGCGGAGCGGCGCGGCTTTCTGTTCACCAACGTGACGGATGGCCGCGGCCGCGCGTACGACGCGAGCGTTGCGGTCGCGGTGCTCGGCGCGTCTCGTCGGGTTTATGCAGCGGCGCTCGGCTGCCCCGTCGAGGAGCTGCGCGACCGGTGGATCCGCGCAGCCGCCAACCCGATCACGCCGGTCGTGATC
>WNFO01002823.1_pt1 | contig 14467 bp, 10 predicted proteins | sample 5400251 | NCBI WGS metagenome assembly WNFO01 (sample SAMN13153354, study PRJNA577476) | soil metagenome | isolation source: 100 cm saprolite under Madrone tree | place: USA:California | collected 2016-06-14 | reverse complement strand
AGGGGATGTCGGCCAACTGCGGGATAACCAAGAGCGATTAGATCACACGTCATTGGTCAGGCTTCCTCGGGTCAGGGCTATTGTCTCATCAAGACACAGGCAGCAGACACTGCTCACAAGTTGTGTTCCTCATTCCTTTTTCCCGTAAATTATTGCACCGCTTTGCAGATGCAAGAGCAAAATCACGACTCTTTTAACTGGACTGAGCGACCTTCCTCTTCCGACAGTGTTCCAGAAGTGAAGCTGGAACAACTACTTGGTTTCAAAAACTTCTATGTGCCGTCATCCTCCACTCCCACCTTTGCTTGCAAGCCCGTGACCACTTCCGCTACTCCCGTACGGGGCAAGAATACGTAGGAAGTTCGGTGGCGAGGCGGCAAAATGTCCAGCCATAACTACTCTCAGCAGTAAGTTAAGACGGAGAATGGTGAGTGTTACATCCCTTCCGTTCTAAGGCAGACACTTATGTTTCTATTACAGAAGCTGATAGGCAATAGGCGTATAACTTGCCGCGTCTGGTACTCAGGTACGGCTGTTCCCCTTATCATTACAGACAATGTGTATACTAGTAATAGTAACTCCGCTCGAACAGCTTCCTATGTGGCGTCCAGTATTTGGTAAGAACAGTGTTCGGGGTCCAGTGTAACCTCCTCGAGCCTTCGGGGGGCCATGGGAGACTTTAAAACTCCCGTCCTACAGAGAACGTGAAGTACCTTCACATCCCCAAATTCGCACATAAATGACTTCCTTCTTCTCTGATCCAACAGAATTTCTCTGGGCGATGGGTTGTCCTAGCAGGGAGGGGTTGCGTGCTGGTGACCCTTGCATTAGCCCAGCGTTGCTTTGTTCCCCGACAGCTGATCTGACCCTTGAAACAACTGTCACCTGTGTTCAGTTGTCAGTGGGGCATCAACCCCAACCCCAGCTGTCGACAAACGAGGTGAGCATTGCCGGATTTTTCATGATCCGAACTAAACTATCCCAGGCTCGTCCACACGGAAGCGGACTCGAAGGGCATGTAACCACCCAACGCACCCGCTTGCAGGACCGCGGCAGTCGTGACATGAACCGCAAGGTACGGACTGTCTGTACCGATTGCGACAAATTCTTTGGGCGTGCCCAAGAGCTCGCACGGCACAGGAAGGACGTACATGAGCGACCGCGCTACTGCCTGTTCTGCAGTTTCAAGTGGACTCGTCCTAATAACATCAAGGCTCATCTCGTGGCAAATCACAGTGAGAAATTCACCGCCGAACTGCTGGTTACGTTCCGGGCTTTGCGCGGTCGATTGATAGTCGCTTTCCTGGATGCGTATAATTAAGGCTCCAGCATAGAGGTAGTGATCCATCCCACAGTCCTTTGGACTGCTCCTATGTCGAATGAATCATAGGCATTCTCGTTATTTCCAGAACAGCTAGCAAAGGGCGTGTCGTAATACCTCCTACCTCACCACAAGATGTTCGCCATGCTTCTTGATGCGCCGCGCCTCGAGGCTTCCTTTACTCAAAATCTCAAACGTCCCACCGACTTTGTCAATGCTTTCTTACCCTTCCGCTCTCCACCTCGATGGTATTTATTATGCGTCATTCCCTCAGCCACCGCTACTTCTTTCCCTATCTTCGCTCGATATATAAATGTTGTGCCACCACTTTATGAGTTTCGTTCGCTTTCCTTTAACTCTCTCCTATCCTTTCTGAACGTCTCACTACCATCGTACTAAACTCTATTCTCAACTTCGAATGATTATGCGCTGTTACAGGTTTTGTGACAATACTCTTCGCCATGCTAACCTGAACCGCTGAATAAATTTGTGCTGATGATCCTGCATGATTTTGAAGCTTCGCGTTCTTGTCTCTGCTTGTCGTGCTAGTTTGATGAGATTTGCATAGGACTGAACGCTCAACCATCATTTGGCAGCGCTTGCTAAAAAAAATGTTGTACCGAAACCAGGCGTGATCACAACATTCTGTACTCGGCACATCTGGGTTGACCCGTTCTTCCCTCATCTCCGATTCATTATGTCCTTTTAGTCCATAGTGCTCCAGATGCTTTTGATGTTTTCCCTCCCACTCAGACACTCTTAAATTACGTCGCTGTCTGCATCACATCGTATTGTATCCACTGGGATCTCACTTTACAATAGTATGTACTGACATTTCATTTGATTCTATGACTCTTCTCCTACCCTACTGTATGGTGTGAGTATTGTAACCTAACCTCACGTTGATGCAGTGAATCTCGGTTACAATTGCACCGTTTGTTGTGCCCCATGACAGAGAAGGCCCACGGCGAACTGCGAAATTAACCCCCCTTTGGTCATGCGCAGTGCCGGGAGTTACCCCATTTTGGATTCCATTCCAGGGCTGCACTATTCACTGAAGGGTCTGTGCTATGACCCCATCGCATATGACTTAGCTTGGCCACAGAAAGGTACAGGGGCCCCTGAAATGCAGAGTGAGGCACTATATCATCGTACTGTCAGGTTAGCCACCGGATGGTCTCTCGAATCTTCGATTGTGGCGGCCGCATTCATAGACATTTCTGTAATGCAAAGAATGAGGCTTTCGGGTTGAGGACAGGGAATTAATTCGTGTAAGTGCTAGAATGACATCGCGTCGGGACCAAACGCCTTGGAGGAAGCTGGGAACAAGCCTGTTGCAACGTCCTTGGTAACAAACGTGTGACAACTCCACTATGGCACATATGAAATCCAATTCTTGAATTGTGAGCGAGCGTGACCAAGCGCTACCGGCTAAGAGGGGCGACCCCCATAAGGCAAACGGGGAGGCAACGAAGATAGGGTATCCATTTTTCGACAGTGCCTATCTGTGAAGAAATTTATAATGATGGTGGTGGTGGTGTTAGTAGTGATAATATGATCTCATGTTAATAACACCGAGTCGGAAGGGAAACGAAGAAGCGCGAGGGTTTTCCCCTGATTTCGTCTATCGAACCTGAAGTTACTTTGCGCTCTACTCTCGAGGACACAGCGGCGGGAAGGCGGGGGAGGAACGCCACCGTGGAACTGGCATGGAGCGGGTCCCGAGTTCGTTTCTTTTAGAGAACGAGAAGTGGTGTTAAGGGTGTCCCAATACCGTTAAGCCTGAACACATCCGAGTCATCATGCGATTGATACGGAAAAGGCACCCGCGCTTTTTTGCCTTTGTTCATTCACCTCTCTCAATAGGCGCGCCATTCGAGCCCGGAATGGTCAACCCGCAGCACCGGCACGGCGGGACCGGCGTACCCCAGTTGGACAACCCCCGGATCTAAAAACCGTGACGGTGACGTTCCATCAGCAGAAAAAAAAGGAGGGCTAGCCTGGGGATTGTCGTGCTAGTACCATGACCCCCCATGATCCCCATATCACATACTTTCCAATGCGATTTGACGAGTCGCGGAGCGCCCCCAATCAGGTCAACGGTCAACGGAAAGGGTATAAACTGAACTCACCGGTGTATGTGGAATTTCGATCCGTTGACCTCAGAACCCTTACAGAGAGGCCGGTGCAAGATCGGGATTCCATTTGACGTACACCGCCATAACAGGTGCAGAAGGGGCCGTGGCCACCTCCATCCGGCATCTGATTGCGCATTGAGTACACAGAGAACAGCCCGGGCGGCGGATGCATCAACCCGGCGGAACGTGTGGCTCTAGTATGTTGGCCGATAACAACGCATGGCAAGGACGGAGTTTATAAAAAAAACAAGAGCTAGACCTCCCCGAGAAATTTCAAATTTCAAACTAGGTGATCATGGCATGGCAAGCAGGCGTTGCACCATTCGAAGTTGGAGCGATCAGTGTGTGGGCCGGGAGTCTGGAACTCTCCAAGACTAGAGCAGACGGATGTTCTACGTTCAAATTGTGCAACTAAGCGAGGGTGTGCCACCAACCAACATCTCGGCTGGAAAAGGAAACTCCTGTGATTTAGCTATTGCTTCCCCTCCCTCCAGCACAGCTACGCAAAAAAAAAGTTAACAACTCAAGGTTTCATTTATCAATTTACAAACAATGAAATGAAGCCCGTGCGCAAAGAATCCGCACAGCCTTATCGTACGCGTGTACTGATATCGGGCTAGCCACGGGTTCCGGTAAAGGCACCGCGAGACTGGTGCCAATGAAAATTACTGGGTTGCTCGATTTCATCGTCGATGATTGCAGATAGAATGGCAAGGCCATGTCAATGCTAGCCGCCAGCATCAGCCCTGTTGAAGTGCAGCGAGATAAAATAAAGTGATCGCTTGATGGGTCGGAGTCGTCGGAGATAACCGGTGACCCTTGAGCTAAATATGGTAGTGTATGACGTAAGCAACCCCCACGTCTCCACGTCCGTTCAACGGACGTGGAGACGGGCCTTCGTCCGTCTGTCCGACATGGTTTGATGGGATAGTGGTGGTTGAGCCAGACTGTCGGTTGTAGACCAAACCAAATGCCGTGAGAAGGCGCAACAAGTTGCCAAATACACAGCCTTGCAACCTCAAACAACGCACCTCATTTTCGCCCACTTGAGATGCATCGGTGTCTACCGGAACTTGTGATCGAAGGTATCTTCTTATTCCTCGTACGTCCGATAAGCGGAACCGTTCTAACTCAATGTGACTAGAGAAGTCCAGCCAGTAAAAGGATGACTACGGCGCGAAACGTCTAGGTCTTCGGAATATGTTCGGTGTGTATTGATCGTATGCCCCACTGCTAAAGCAATTCAGGCCGTCCTACTGATGAGTATCATCCCATGACCTCAGGGTCCGTCAAATACGTCGCGCCATATTTATCAGAGAAGCTGCTCTCCAATTAAGGAAGTTTGAAACAAAGGCCCTGACCCGAGGGAAGTCTACTGCCCGTGGCCCAGGCTTCTTTGCCACTCACATAGTACCCTATTTCGTGGGCGTTAGCATGTAAATTAGAGTGACCCTCCAGCAGTCGGCAGTCGCTCGAGGCAAACCCCTTGTCGTCCTCGTGTAATGGTGTTATTGCCATCTGTGAGCTTAAAACTCTCATCCGACCCGACGGAGAAGTGTCTCCTCACATCCTATAAATGTCTTCCTCCTTTAACCAGTGGATTTCTTCCAAGCCGGTGGCATCATCTAGCGGGGAGCGGTCTCGCCCTTGCAGCTGATTTGCACTAACCCAGCGCTGCTCTGCGCCTCGACCGGTGATTCGACCCTTGAAGCAACTCTTCTATCCGATCAAGGGAGGACTGCGTTTCATCATGACGATGAAGCTTCCCTACCATCACACCTCCACCACCGTCGTGTAAACATGGAAGCATTCCCTGCTTGTGTCGAGTTAGGGCCTCAACCCCACTTGACTCACTTGCTGGCGGGCCTGCTCTTGACTGCAAGGAAGGACATGCAAATACCGGCCCCCTCTATGGGAGATGCTTCGGTCACAGATGCGGCATCGGCGCCGTTTCCGGCACCCTCAAATTCATTCAGGAATGTGACACGTGGGCCTTTGCTGATGGGGGACTCGGAGGGAGGCAGGTATGTGATAGAATTCTCGAAAACGAGGTATCTGTACAGCGGCCAATCTACAGGGTGAGTGCCACCTAATTTCCGTGATCCGGGTACAAACTGACGTATACCGGTCTCAGAACCAGAGGGCATGTAATTACCCAAGGCGCTCAGGACGTTAGTAGCAGAATCATGAACTACAACGCGCGGCTGTCTGTACAGATTGCGGCAGAGGCTTTGGACGTGTCCAGGAGCTCACTCGGCACCGAAAGGACTCGCACGAAGAACCGCGACAATGCCCGTTCTGCGATTTCAAGTGGACTCGTCCAAATAACGTCAAGGCACATGCCCTGGCTAGACACCGCGGGAAATTCACCGCACTTTTAGTCCCAATCGAGGCTTTGCGCGGCCGGATGATCATCGCATTTCTAGATGACTATAATATAGGCGCCGGCGTGGAGGTAGCATTTCATTTCCAGCCCGTTCAATTGGACTGCTATCGCTCATGTGTCGTTGGGTTTCCCACAGGAACCGCTTGCGTAGGGCGTATCGTAACACCTCCGATGTCTTTACCATATGTCATATTGTCCCCTCGTTGCACCAAAGCCTCTTGGATTTGGCGGATTCGGTCTTTTAGAGGCAAGACTGCCGCGGCGGCATCACGATCTACTACCTTTAGCGGCTGTCTTGTGCGGCTAGTCCTCTCAAGGGTTTTGCGAGTCCCTTGGGGCATGTTTCCGTATGTTTTCTTTATGTTACACTCGCGTTCCTTTTGCTCCCTCCAGATTCTCGAAACTTCCTGTAATGATAGTCTGTCAGATCCGTCCCATTGTCCATTTGCAGTGATAATGTGCGCGAACCCGAATGCTTATCTGAAGGATAAGCCGGTGGTATTGTAAGGACGGCGCGTGCGCTGCGCACGGTCTACTACGGCCGGATCTTTCGACGCTGGCGCACTCACATGTACCCACGTTGACACGGCCATGAGCCTTGACCGCATTGACCGCACCCGTATCTGTGACTGTGTTTAGGTGACCATGGCACCTACATTGCGTCCTATTCGTCTGTCTCGTGTATCCACATCCTCGTTTCTTACCTGTGTCTCGCCCTCATGTATACAACATCCGGTCTTAGTTTGTTTTGGAATCCATCTACTAGTACACATCTTGCCTCCCTTAAGCTTAGCATCGAGCAGTGCCTTGCATGTCGTGTCAGTACATCACACCAAGCCGATTCCCTCACGCATCTAGTGTCTTGACTTATTCAACTAGTAAGATACTCCTATCTTCCTCCCCATGCCCAAACACCGGCAGGAACTGCTTGCGCTTAAATAGCTAGAGCAAGCTGGAAGGAGGGCAGGAGGGAAAGGAGACCTTTGAGCAGGTCTGCAGCGCAGGAGATATGCCGGAGGAAGAGGATGTGCATTTTGGTCGCCTCTGGTTTCACGGCCCGAGTCCGACACTAGTGTTGCCAACGGCTGGGAAAAACTGGATTAAAAAATGCATGAAATTTCCTTTTTGGGCCCAGCCGCGACATCACTAATGTCACACACAATCACGGCAACACCCGCAACTTTGGCGAAATGAGATGAAACGGCGGGTTTCATTTAGAAAATGAGTTTCGTCATTTCCCAAGTCATTTCCCAATGGCACTTCTTGTTTCTGGGAATTTCAGATTTTCAAGGCAGCCTCGAGGCAGTCATTTGTTCTCAAGGGAATGAGGCCGAGTGCCTGTTCTGTGTCGGCGTACACAGGGCCTGTTCAGCGAGTTGATGGGAACCGGCATCGATTGAAATGTATTCACTATGGGAGCGTACTCGCAAGGACGAAGCCCAACGGGCAAAGACCCGCCTAACCACACGTGAACCCGACTCTCAGACTTCGACGGATGCATCTGGCCCTCACACCTCCTACTAGTAATTTAGGCTTCATAGATGTGCATTAGGCTGCTGTGGCGGGGAAGCGCGGGGACCAGACAAGGCATAGTCAACCTAGTCAACCTACCAGCCATGGCCGCTTGCCTTTCAGCCCTTCACTGGCACACTGCATTGTCCCCACAGCCGTCGCATACATCCAGTAGCCCCCAAAGCACATTCCATTGGTTGGCGCATCTTCGGCGGCGTTATACGAATACGGGATTTTTTTTCCGGAAGGATCTGACTGGAGTGGGCGAGTGAGCAACAGAACAAACCGGTCCGTCTAACTCCGACTTACGCACCACGTGCCATTCATGCGCGCGCTCGTGTGCTTTCCGCCAAAAATCGTCGTCAGGGATACAAGGGAAGAAACACAACGTGCGGCCAAATCCATGCCTCGCTTCGACGGACCGTACAGTACAAGATTGCTATTGACGAGTCACACTTAACGGTCACCCTCGAACTCTCGAACTCGTCGAACACCTTCCCCGACTTCCACGTGTCCGGGGCAAGAAGGGAAGTCAAGAAGTCTGTTCACACGCTGCTAATGCCCCATTCGTAGTCGGCGACGGGCCCTGTTTTACATCTAAAAACCTGTGCGAAAGTCTGACATGTGATGAACAAGAAGGGGTATGATCGGAACGAGAGGGTGTCGTAAGTACTATACTTACTCGCTCGCTCCGAGTCTTTTTAGTTCTTCTTGCTCTGTAGCGGAAAAGGCCGAAAATGGGTTTGAGAACCAACTGACGGAGTGTTCTAGTAAAATTTTACCCCCGAGATTGAATGAAAATACGAGGACAATGCATTTTGGTGAGAGCTAGAAAGAGTACTGTGCCGACTGCAAAAGAGAAGTCCAGGTTGGTAGAAACTGACAGAACGTACCTATGGGTGTGTGACATTTGTCTTCTTCCACTTTTTCTGCAACCCATTTACATGTAACAGCCTACGCACCTAGAATTGTAATCTTCTGGGGTCTATTCCATAAAAAAAGGGACATCCTTCCAAGAGAAAACCCAAAGTAAGTTACGTTAGTTGCCTGCAATAGTTCCGTATTCATCCAGCTGGGATCCAACAGCATGTCAGCTGAGTTCCTTTTTGGGTGTATTTGAATCAAGCTCGATCATTGACGGGCTAACAGCCAAACTTGGGTTGGCATTCACCCTCGCCCTCGTTTCGTTTCAGATTAAGGATGACGGGGACACAGCCTAAAAGGCTCTCTGCTATTGCGTGGGAACCTGGGCCGTCACATGTATGGACATCTTTCCGTAGGAAAACGGAGATGGTAGGTTACACCGTGCCGTCGCCTCAGTGTGCCATGTACCTGTGCAGGAAATAACTGGTGGCGCATCATCTTCCGACACGCATTGGATGCCACTGTGGATCCCGAACCACTTTCGAGGTGTTTGGCTCTTGCCGCTCAGCATCTGAAGGTCACCGCTCTGCAGCGGCGTTCCGGTGGATTCGTGACCAAGACCGCCTCGCGTGGCGACGCATTAAAGGGCGGGTACAGGAGGATTAACTTAAGCGCTCCTTTCATAGCCTAAGGGGTACCGACTCTGAGTCGAAAGATAACTTTTCGATCATGGAACTGGATGTCTGACGAACTTGCAGTCATGGGCGTTTGAAGCGGTGTTTGACGCCAGGTATGATGTGCTTCGCTGCTGTAAGCAATGGCGCAATTTCAACAGTGATTGCAATAACTACGCGCTTGTGTTCCGATCTTCGGAGTCTATTTGGCGGCAGTGAAAGCGTCATCAATGGAACGAGTCGGAACCTTGTTCGAATAGCTTTAGGCATCCTGAGAGATTTGTTGGTTGCATTGCATTCCATCCATGTCCATACAGCGCCTCCGTACCCGTGACGTTACCTCTCATTATCTTGACTCAATTGTCTGACCAGGCACACCACGAAACACCATGTCTTCCTGCTACGCGTTTCAGGACATGGCATCCTATGATTCTCAGAAGACACCAAATACCCATTGGGTAATTCGTCAGCCTGAGAACATCCACTCTTCCCAAGCGTCTGGCACCTGGAAATGACAAGGCTTTGACGAAACTGTTTGGTTGGCTATAATTCCTCTTTGTTCTTTCGAGTAATCTTCCGGATCTTCACCACATTAGGAACGGGGGTGATGGTGCGACAGAAGACGTTGATGTCCGCGCGGAACACTCTACAAAAGTCAACTGCTGTATTCATTGACCAAGGCGAGAAGAAGAACAGCGCCGGTGAGGCGATTACGAAACCGAGATGAAGCGCTGACAATCTATTCGATAGCGAATTTTCCTTGCCCCAGTTCTATCACATTTGATTCGCACGCTCATTCTGGCTTGCGGTACTAGTCTACTAGCGCTGGGTTAACTGCGACTTGCTTTTCCCGGTGGGTGGGTACTACACGATAAGTCCGAGGAGAGCTTCAAGTCGCGATTAGCTCCTTTGGCCTCGTTCGGTGCCACGCTTGCCACTCGACTCGGAGTGCCATTCTGTCTCGAACATTGTAAAAGCCCTTGAAATGCGTTGTGGGATCCACAAGTACCTTAGGTACTCACACACCCCAGTTCATCGAAAATGTCTTTTATCACCGAACCAACAGAATCCCTCCAGATGATACCTCAGTCGGACGGACAGAACTTATGCCCTGGTCCGTACACTGATCAAGGGCTACTTGGCGACTTGACAGGTGGTTCGACCTTTGAAGTAATCGTTGGGTACGATCAGGAATGGCCAGCATTAAATGATGGCGATGAATATTCTCGACCTTGGTACCTCGACCAGTCTCCTGTAATGATCACAGAGTTGTCCATTGGCGTTCAGTTCGGGCCACAGCCAAACTTGCCACCCTTCGAGGCAAGCTTCCCCATGCTTCTCATGCAAGTGCGTACTAACAGTATCCCAGACTCAAGCCCACGAAACTGGAGGGCATGTAATCACTCAAAGCGCGCGGTGCCACGGCAAACGTATCAGCACGCAGCGCAGGGTGCGGCCTACTTGTAACGAATGCAATAAAGACTTTGCACGAATCCAAGAGCTCAAGCGACACCTGAAGGATGTACATGAGCCGCGGCGCCAATGCCCGTTCTGCGGTTTCACGTGGACCCGTCCTGATAAAATCAAGGGTCACACCATAGCCAATCATCACGGCAAATTGACTACGGAAAATCTGGCCGATTTAAAGGCTTTGCGCGGACAGAGGATAACTGAGTTCCTTTCTGTCCTGATGCTACTGTGAAGTAAGCGCTCCTATTCCTCCTTAAACAGCTGATACGATGCATGTCATTCTAGTAACGCTTCTCACAAGTCATTAAGACAAGCCACATCTCCCAAGCCCGCGCCATGACCTCACGCCACCCTTCCGTGCTTCAAGTTGCCCTATTACGATACGATTTGCTATGCATGATTCTCACCTGCCCCGGTCATCCCATTTCCACTTTGATCCGTATTCTCGCTTGCTAGAATTGGACTATGCCACTATTCAACCATACTTCTGACTTTCCCTTGTTCGCTGTTTTCGGTTCTGAATGGCTATTGGCTATTCATATGTACTGTATATAAAACCGTCTGTATAAATATGAACTAGATCGCCTCTTTTGCAAAGTGACAAACTTCTCCCCTGCATGCCCTTCTGAAATTCTCGCCTTCTATTAGTACCGAGCGTGTCTTGGTCCCTTGATAGCGCCCTATCGTTAAATTTAGAACTTCGCGAGCGCCGATCAAATGAGAAGGCGAGCGAGCACTGGTCCGATGAGACCAAGCGCCAATCACAGGAGAATGTCAGTGCAAGTCGGTGAGAACACAACTGAAGCGCCTGTGACAAAAACGCCATGAGACATGTGCCAGTTGAGCCAAAACACAATACAGTTGTCCGATAAGATTTCACGTCGTAATGTGAACCTACCAGTCAAATGAAATTACCGTTAGAGCTTTCCGCCGGCCAAATGGCCTCAAGTTCGCCGCTTCCGACTCGGAGTCGTTAATCGGGTTCTACCACAGGAATGGGAGCGATGTTGTGTAAGAGGATGACCATCCGGACGTAAAAATTCCACAAAAGAGGTCTTATCTTCAAGCGAGGGACCTTTGTGACAGGATAGGGAAGTGTGGATGTGCCACGGCCAGTCACCCCTGACCAATGGCAAATTTGAACTGATCGTATCAACGTCTGGCCAGCCAACCGATCCCACGGCCATCGGAAACGTGGGAAGGAATGCGTCATAAGAACGGACAGTCACGGACACGATGCACCGTCAATGAGAGTCTATGGCGAGGCCCACCACTGGCACCATACGTGCCAGTATGCGTGGGTCTGCTCATGGGTCTGCTTCGCATTGTGGATAAGTTCTAGATTCTCGTCACAGGTTTGAAAATATAAACCCAATGCGTGGCATTCCTAAGGTTCCAGGGATGTAGGACCTGAACCGTGCGGAGATACGTCCGCGGACATATTATAATCACCACCGGCGGTCACGGTGGAGGGCGTTAGAGAGTCAAACAAAACGTTTGATACAGGCTCGTTTTGTGAACAATCGCCGTGTTTCATCGGTGTGCCACGTTACCTGTCGATCCCACACTTCAATGCTCTGGAAACATGGATGGTAGACTTACGAACATGAAGATTTGCGCCTAGATTTCTGTGTTTTAGCGCCGTTGTCAAATTCAAATTCCGCCAGGCTCGGCTGTCGGGCCGTCGCTATTCTCAGTGCTCTGCCCAATTTCTGAGTCGCCACCGAGTTTCGTGCGTACTATTGTAACCTTTTCCGAGCACAGTCCAGCCGTCTACTCGAGCACTTGTACTTGAGTTAAAATTCCTGGAATATGTCCCAGCCGTCGACTTGTGCTGTAGGATCCAATCTCGGCCCTTCAGACCAGGCCTCCGAGTCTTGGAAGCGGTGATGTAACAGTACAAGGGTTCTGAGGTTTTCGAAAGGGGACTACTCACTGAGGTCAGAAAACGCTCTACTATCATAGGATCAACTGTCCCCAACATGTGAAGGTCGATAGTCTTATAACCTTGTCAGTGACCCGCGAATAACGACCGTGGGAAAAAGTGAGGAGAGACGACAACGGAAATCGGAAATCGGAATGACTCGGACCTCATACCCCCACATTTGTACAGAGTTTTTGTTCATCCTTTGAGCTGACAGTATCATGATTCCCTTGGCCGATGCATAGTTCGGACTGGGTGCAGTTATGCTCTGGAGGCCCTTGCATCAACCTACCACTGCTCTGTGGCTCAACAAGTGACTCAACCAATGAATGTAGATTTTTGGGACAAACAGGTATGAACTGTTTTTCATCATGGTGCAGAAGCTTCCTTTCCTTCACACTTCCACCACACTCGCGCAAACATCCCTTACTTGTATCCAGTTGGGGTCCCAACCCAACTTGCCGACCTTCGAAGTGCTGAGAGTCGCCAGGTTTATCGTGGTCTGAGCAGATTAATGTATCCTAAGGCTCTGCCCCTTGAAACCGGAGGGCATGTAACTATTCAAGGCATTCAAAACAACAGCAGCCGTATTGTGAACCGTGGGGCACGGTATAACTGTACAGAATGCAGCAAGCCCTTCGCACGGGCCCAGGAGCTCGCCCGGCACCGAAAGGACGTACACAGGCAACGGCGTCGATGCCCGTTCTGCAATTACGAGTGGACTCGTCCCCGCACCATCAAGGCTCACCTCCCGGACTGGACGCCGTGGGAAATTTATTGAAGATCTCCATCCAGGCTTTGCGCGGCCAGATGATGATCGAATTTCTGGATGGGTATGATCAAGGCCCCAACTTGGAGGTAGCGTTCTATTCCCCAGTTCCTTGGACTTCTCCCATTTCTAATGTATCGTATACGTTCCCATTGCACCAGGAATAACTCGTGTGGACGTGTCGTAGTGCCTCCCATATCACCACGAATTGCCAGTACTCCTTTATGTGCTGTTTCCTTTTCTCCAGTCTCGCGCCGACTCTTTCCCATGCCTCAGCCCCAAGTTATGATGCATCGTTCCCTCCAGCACCGTCACATTCTTTCCGAATCCTTCCTCTGACATATATCTTTTCTGTGGCGCCTACAACATGCATGGAGGACCGGGCTTCGAGGTACCCTGACATCTTGGCGCTGGGGTCCTAGGTCCGATCATGGCCAGCTCCGTCTCTCTAGGTGACCGAGTATTGAAATAAGAGTACTCGCGCGTCGACAAACATTATATCGACATGCCGAATCAAATCAGGAATCATCGTGTGGACCCAGTCAAATCCAAATCCGAAGTCATGATTTCCTCTCCACAGAAGATCAAGAAAGCGGACCTGCGGCCACCAGTGCCCCCTCCGCCTTGGGCAGGTTGTTGCTCATGCATCCCAGTACCTCTTGTCTTGTTCCCGCATCCACCCGTTGACGGCTTGAACCGCCTCGTTTCCGTAGAGAACTAGTCCAAGTATCATGGGGAACCCCGATACGCACTCTAACTCCAGGGCGGTGGATATGGAGGGGCTTGCCAACAGGAACGCTTTCCCCCCGCGCGGTGAGCGTGATGCGAGCTTTCTGTGCATGGGGAAAGAGCGTACAAGTCGTAGCCGCCACCACCGGAGGTCACACGACGCCCCAAGAACGCGGCATGTCCTGCGCCCGCACTGGCGATGCGCAGCTCGCGAGATTCGGAACAAAAAAGGCGAGCAGCGTCGATGATTCCTGATCGGCTTGCTGTGTTTTCCAAGGGACGGCGCGGGCGTCCGTTGTTGTTCGTGTGTCATCATCATCGAGGGCGGGCGGGCGCCTGCCCTCAGAACTTCGTCGATGTGTGTCTCGGCGAAGGCAATCGCGACGGGTTTCCGTGCCAGTTGGATCATGCCCGAGCCAGCGACGGGGCCCGGCAAACTCGGAATCGGAATCGGCGCCCGCGCTGATCAGGGAAAAGATGGACCAGTAGCCATAGGGTACGGCGGGGAGCGTGCGCGCCGCAAAGTCCGTCACCCGGTTTCTTTGAACATTCGAATTAGCGCGCTGTGGAAAATCATATGAGATCATATTATAGTCGTGGACGTATGGTGTTGAGTCGAGCTTCGCGGTGTCGTACTATATCGCGCGATGGTACTAGTATGATGCCCAGGGAATCAAACA
>WNFO01002821.1_pt1 | contig 14471 bp, 8 predicted proteins | sample 5400251 | NCBI WGS metagenome assembly WNFO01 (sample SAMN13153354, study PRJNA577476) | soil metagenome | isolation source: 100 cm saprolite under Madrone tree | place: USA:California | collected 2016-06-14 | reverse complement strand
GGAGCACAGGCCTCTGGCGTGTTGGTTTTGGCGACCCGCCGAAACAATCTTTTTAAGTTCGCGATCGCGAAGACGCGCTCGCCAACACGCGAGACGCGTGTGCTCCCCGGATTTCCGCGGCGCTGCCGCTTTTTGTCTGATGCTTGGTGCTTGGGATTTGATGCTTTAGTGTTTGCACCTATGGCTCAAGTAACAATCGAGACAATCAAGAACGGTCCTTACATCGTAACCGGCGAAGTGGATTTGATCGACGTTGCGTTATCTTTGCGCGGGCGTAATTCGTATTGGTGCATGGAGTCCACAGCCGCTGGCTTCATCGGATGGTTAGGGTTAAGTCGCAGATCCGATACCGATCAGGGCTAGCGATAAGGCAAACCTTTCTGATAGAGCGAGAGGTCATGCTGCAGCGCTTCCACGAGAGCTTGGTTCCTCTGCGTGTTTGCTAATTCCAAGGCGCTCTTAGCACTTTCGAAAGCCTTAGAGAACTGCCCGTTCTCTGCATAAGCCGCAGCCAGCGTACGCAGAACGATGGGATCTCTGCCTCCGGAAAGCTGGTTGGCTTGCATGGCCAACTTAAGCGCCTGAGAGCCATTCCGAAGCGATGCATCTGGAGCTGTTGCCAATGTCCACGCCAAGTTGTCCAGGGCGGCTACCAGCCGAGGCTCTCTTCTTAGCGCCTCCCGATATTGAGCGACCGCTTCGCCCAGCAATTTCTTCTTTCGAAGAGCGTTGCCGAGATTGTAGTGAATACTGGGCGCGTAAGCATCCTCGACCCCTGAGTCCAGCGCTTTTTGAAACTGCACAATGGCCTCGTCCACGAGGCCTTTCCGAAGAAGTGCATTGCCGTAATCATTGTGAATGATCCTGTCGTTCGGAGCTGATTCCGACGCCTGTTGGAACTGAACGATTGCCTCATCTACCAGGCCCTTCCGAAGAAGTGCGTTGCCGTAATCACTGTGAATGATCCCGTCGGCTGGAGCTAATTCCAGGGCCTGTTGGAACTGAACAATTGCCTCATCTGCCAGACCCTTCTGGAGGAGCGCATTGCCCATATTAGACTGCACTTTGGCGCGCTCGGTGCGATTCGGCGCTAACTCCATCGCTTTTTGGAAATGAAGAATCGCCTCATCGGTCAGGCCCTTATGGAGCAAGGCCGTACCCAGGTTGGCCTGAAACATCGGGGAATTTGGCAACGAATTCACTGCCGCTTGGCAATGAGCGACTGCTTCATCGATCAATCCTTTTTCAAGAAAGAGCTTGCCAAGGTGGTTGTGCGCTACCTCGTTGTTTGCCGTCACAGCAAGCGTGTGTTTCCACAGCGACTCGCTCTCGCGCCAATACGAGGCTTGAATCCATGCACTCCAACTCAAGAAGGCAATCACGGCTGTCGCTGCCGCGGTTAAAATCCATTGGCGACGCCAGGCTTTCGCCAGATCGGCAATCATCCACGTCAGCGCAAGATACAGGCCGATCTGCGGCAGATATGTGTAACGATCAGCATGCGCCTGCGAACCAACTTGGACGACGCCGATCACAGGCACAAGCATCCCAAGGTACCAGAACCAACCGGTTACCAGATAGGGATGCCCTCGTCTCAGAGCGGTCGCTGCTGCCGTAATCCCGATCAGTAGCACAATGGAAAGCGCGACTTCCCAGCCGGGCAATGTTGTTTGAGGATAGGTGTAGAACGGCGTCAGACCGAATGGCCAGAGCATCTGGCGCACATACACAATGTAGCTCAGAAAAGCATTATTCAGCCGCCACCAAAACGGCAACCGCGAGATCGAAACGATCGCGTCCCCTTGGGCGAGAAGAGTAATAACGGAGGAGACTACACACAGCGCGAGCAAAGGGACTTTTTCCAATATGAGATGGCGAACCAGTGACCACCTCGACTCTCCGTAGCTTCCTGAAGGCGGCTGACTACTGACTCCTAATCTCCGACTTCCGACTTCGAACCTCTGATTTCTGACTCTGTTGAGCGGCCAATAGTCCAGGAGCAAAAGCACAAAGGGCAGCGTCACCAGCATCGGCTTGCACATCAGCCCACACGCAAACAAAATCCACACGACCGCGTATCGGCCAAAGGTTTGCCGGTGAACGTAGCGAATGTAGGCGCCCAACGTCAGCATGAAGAACACGCCGCTCAACACATCCTTGCGCTCTGCGATCCATGCGACTGATTCCACGTGCAGGGGATGAATCGCAAAGATTGCCGCCACGAAAGCGCTGCGCCAGAGCGCTCCCGTCATCTGTGCGACCACAAGAAACAACAAAAGCACACCAACTGTGTGCAACAGCACGTTCGTGAAATGATGGCCGCCAGGTTTCCGCTCGTACAGCTGCCAATCGAGCATGTGCGTTAGCCAGGTCAGCGGATGCCAATTGTTGAAGTAGCTGTGCGTGAACGCCCACGTCATTCCGTGCAGGCTGAGGCCGCTCGTCACCTCTAAATTGTCATAGACATACTGCGGATCGTCGTAGTCAACGAAGCCGTGACCCAGCGTCTGGCCGAAGACCAGCCACGTAATCGCCGCCAAGAAGACACAAACGGCAACGATGGTGAGTGATCCCTGACTGATCTGATAGCGGAAAATCCTCAGCACAGCGAGATCATTCTATAGACCACAAATTACAGAGCAATCCTTCCGAGCACATGGTTTTCGTTTTCGGAAAAATCAGGAGAACTACGCTGGCACAGTAATCGGAAATTAACCAGACAACGCTTTTGCAGGTTTGCTGAGCGAGTGTTTTGAGGACGCATCGCAAAATAGCGCAACAAGAAGCGACGATTGCGCAGGAAGCGAAGAAAATTCCAGCCCTTACCGCAGGCCTGTAAAGGGCAGGCATCGCAAATGCAGAAGGTGAGCGTCCGGCTTGAGCTGCAAAAGGCGTTGGCACAAACGGCGTTCACAAAATCTTGCGCGCATTGATTCGATGCGTTCGACAAGCTGCTGACTCTACAGACCTGCGGCCTGTGGTCCCAGGATTCTGCAGCCGTTGCCGTTTTGAGCTTTGGACCCTACTGATTCCTTAGTGCTTGGGGATTTGGCATTTGGTGCGTTAGTGTTTGCATTCATGGCTCAAGTAACAATCGAGACAATCAAGAACGGTCCTTATATCGTGACGGGCGAAGTGGAACTGATCGACGCGGACGGAAACAAATTTCCAGTGGAAAAACGCATGGCGCTCTGTCGCTGCGGCGCGTCAACCGAGAAACCCTTTTGCGACGGCACGCATTCGAAAATCGGCTTCAAAGCCGCGGAGAAAGCGGTGCCGGAATCGAAAGAATGAACCGATGTTTGATGTAAGATGTTTGATGTTTGATTTCGGTCGATGCGCGCGCGCATCCGGCCCGAAACGCGTTCGCAATTGCGTCGGTGTCGGTGTTTTTTCGATTTTGCTCGCGATCAGTCCGGCGCGCGCTGAGAAAATTGCGCTCGTCGGCGCGACGGTGATCAATCCGGCCGACGGCAAAGTCTTGCCGAATGCGACGGTCGTTATCAACGGTGACAAGATTGAGCGGGTCGCGATGGGTAAGCAGGATGCGGCCGCGCTCGGCAAACAGATCGAGTGCGTCGGCAAATTCATTTTGCCAGGCTACATCGACACGCACGTTCACTTCTTTCAATCGGCAGATTTATTCACGCGACCCGACGGCGCCGATTTGAACAGTGTCCGTCCGTACAAAGACGAGGTCGCGTGGATCAAGTCGCATCTCGATGATGTTTTCGCCCGCTACATTCGTTGCGGCATCACCAGCGTGGTCGATGTCGGCGGTCCGATGTGGAACCTCGAGGTGCGCAAGCAAGCAAACGCGACCGCAAAAGCGCCGCGCGTCGCCGTTGCTGGACCCTTAATCTCCAGTGTTTCGCGCGAGAAACTTGATCTCGGCGACCCGCCGATCGTGAAGATCGAGACTCCGGAGCAAGCGCGCGAGTTCGTTCGCAAACTCGCCGAACAAAGACCGGATCTGGTGAAGATCTGGTACATCGTGGACAAAGATCATCCGGTCGATTCGTTTCGGCCTATTGCGCGTGCGACGATCGAAGAAAGTCACGCGCACAAAATTCGCGTTGCGGTGCACGCGACGGAATTGGAGACGGCGCGCGCGGCTGTTGAAGAAGGCGCGGACGTACTAGTCCACAGCGTGGTCGACAAACCGGTGGACGACGCCTTTGTGAAGCTCTTGAAAAATCGGCACGTAATTTTGTGCCCAACGCTGGTGGTGTTTGAGCGCTACGGTCGAACCTTTTCGCACCAGCTGAATCTCACGTCTGAAGAACAAGCGTGGGGCAATCCCGAAGTGATCGCGTCACTCGACGTCACGAAAATTCCGCAGGACAAATTGCCACAGCGGATTAAGGACGCGTTGGCTGATCCGAAAGCGGCGCTCGATCGCATTAAGAAAACTTACGAAGTGGCGCTGCCGAACTTGAAAAGATTAGAAGACGCGGGCGTGACAATCGCGGCGGGCACCGACGCGGGAAACATCGGTACAATTCATGGGCCAGCGTTGTTTCGCGAATTCCAGCTGATGAAACAAGCCGGGCTGACGCCGATGCAGATTCTCCAATGTGCCACGGCCAACGCGGCGAAACTTTTCGGCGGCGAAACCGGCGCGCATGTTGGACACATCGAACCCGGCTATTTCGCCGACTTAGTCATTTTGAAATCCAATCCAGTGGGTGACATCGCGCACGCTTCCGATATCGACACCGTTATCAAGAATGGCGTGGCCTATCCGGCTGATTCCATTTTGCGGTGAGGCCGGGTTTGCTATGCAGAGCTCTGGCGCTCACGCCTTCAGCACGACGTAAAATCTCTTGCTCGCTCGTGAGAGCAGTCTGAAATTTCCTTCCTATGGCTACTTACCCGACGCAGTACGCGCATCCAGAATCGCTGGTGGAGACGGACTGGCTGGAGAAACATCTCAATGACGAGGGAATCCGGATCGTCGAGTCGAACGAAGATATTTTGCTTTACGACACCGGGCATATTCCTGGCGCGGTGCATATCGATTGGCGCGCCGATCTGCAAGATCCTCTAATTCGAGATTATATTTCGCCGGAGAAGTTTGCGAGGCTGTGCAGCCGCCACGGAATTACGCCAGACACCACTTGCATTTTTTACGGCGATAAGGCCAACTGGTGGGCGTGCTACGCGCTCTGGGCGTTTCGCTTGTTCGGACACGATAAAGTGAAAATCCTCAATGGTGGCCGGGACAAATGGAAAGCGGAAGGCCGCCGCATGACGCGCGAAGTCCCGGAATATCCGGCGACAGATTATCCTGTGCCGAAGAAACGGTTCGACAAAGAGATTCGCGCGTTTTTCGATGAAGCTTTGTTGCAAAGCAAGGGCGCCAAACCACTCATCGACGTGCGTTCGCCCGGCGAATACCGGGGTGAAATCACGCACATGCCGGAGTATCCTCAGGAAGGCGTGCTCCGCGGCGGCCACATTCCCGGGGCAAAGAGCATGCCGTGGAAAACCGCCACAAATGACGACGCGACATTCAAACCCGCGGATGAACTGGCCAAAATTTATTTTGATCAATGCGGCCTAAAGCCGGGCACAGACACTGTTGTTTATTGTCGAATTGGCGAGCGCTCCAGTCACACATGGTTTGTGCTCACGTATCTGCTGGGGCTCGATAACGTCCGGAACTACGACGGTTCCTGGACCGAATGGGGCAACAAGGTCGGGGCGCCGATCGAAAAGAGCACTTGATGAATTGTGAGCTGTAGTGCCCGCTGTCCTCAGCGCACGGGCGCAGGCGTCCTTCTTCGTCGGACTCCGCTGAAGACAGCGGACACTACAGCATCAATAACGCCGGTGCGGGATGTGGCCGTCGATCCGCACTTCAAACGCGCCCGGTTTTCACCAGCAACTCCTGAATTAGCTGCATTTGTTTTTGCTCTTTGCGGCTGGAACTGAGCTGCGCAATCGAGCGCTGCATTCGCCGTGTCCAGTTCAAACTGGCCTTTGTCCCGGGGACATTGAAGCGATACGTACGCGCGACCAGATCGGTGATCATGACGATGGCGATCCACGAGTTGCTCTTGAAAAGGGCTTCCATGATCGCCGGATAAAAATCCTCTTCGAAATCGAGACCGTCGATCTTTGAATTCAGCCCGGCGAACAAGGCCATCTTCTTGATCGTGGCTCGCGCTTGCTCAGCGTTCGGGGTTGGGTGGCCGAATGCGTCGTCCCATAAGGCGCGAATCGGTTCGTGATCGTGGGTCGCGTAAGTCGCGACGGAAAGCCGTTCAAATGCTTCTCCGGGAATGATCATCCCGTTGTACGATTCCCATTGCGGAATTTTGAATCCTGCAATGCCGAGCGATCGCAAATTCGGCCGCACGTAATCGGGTACCACACCAAGATCTTCACCCACCACGCGCGCCGCGCCGGCTTCGTCCAGGACGACGCGCAGGTACTCTTCGCCCTCGCCCTTGTTCGATTCGCGGTTCTCGGGTGTGCTGTCGTCGCGGGGAACGAAATGCGGTGCGCGGCCTCCGGTTCGTTGCAGCATTTGGAGCCAATCGAGCGGGAGGAATTCCTTGTTTCTCGATGGCCGCCAGGGGAAAGCATAGATGCGATAAAAGCCCTGGACGTGATCGATTCGAAAAAGATGAAAGACGCGCCGCACAGCGCACACTACTTCGCGCCACCACTGAAAACTATTCGTGCGCATGGCGCTCCATCGATAGAGCGGAATACCCCAGTTCTGACCCCATCTTTGCGTGAACGCGTCGTCTTTGAAGTAAGGTTCGGGAGGCGCGCCACCGAACCAGTCCAGCATGAACTCATCCGGGCGCGCGAAAACGTCGGCGCTGCAATAACTGACGCCGAAGGGAATATCGCCCATTAGCGCCACGCCGCGTTCTTCGGCGTAAGATTTGATCGCGCACCATTGCTGATGGGCGATCCATTGCACGTAGCAGAAAAAACTTTGCCGGCTCGTGAGCGCTGCTTTTGGATCATGCGGCAGATCGTTTAGCCATCTGCGTGCTCTTTCGATTGTCTGATGTTGCGGCTCCCAACGATTCCATGCGGCTCTATCGCCGTTCGCCTCCATCAGAACTCGGAAAAGTGCGTAGTCGGAGAGCCACGCCGATTGTTGTTCACAGAATGCTCGGAATTCTGATCGCCGTTGGTCGCTGGCGTGAGTCGAGAAATTCGTAAACGCCTTCTCCAGCAAGCGCCGCTTTAATCCTTTGACGTGTCGGTACTTTACCGCGCCGCGACGCAGACTCGTAACATCAACTTCAGCGAGGGACGCATCAAAATCCTCGCGCGTTAAATCGTGCGGCGAGTTGGGCGCAAGATGCAGCGTTGTTGGCTCGATCGCCATGGCGCTGATGGCGTTGTACGGACTGTTATCGGAGCCGATCTCGTTGATGGGCAGGAGCTGAACAAGCTTGAATCCGATTCCTGCTGCCCAATCGATGAACTCCCGCAACGCGCCGGTGTCGCCGATTCCCAAATCATCCTCACCGCGTAATGCAAACAGCGGCGCCAGGATTCCAGCGATTTTTTTCTCCGGCGAGAGCTCCATTAATTCCCTTCAGCCACAGATGAACACGGATGAAACACGGATTAGAAGACAAGGCGCTTATACTCGACTTTATTTCGTCCGAAGTTAATAAGCAGTCCCACCTTGAGACCGGTTGCTTTTAGCTCATTGAGCAACTGAGCTTCGTCTCGTTTGTCGTACTGTGGGTTAACCTTAATTTCGACAGCGACAGAATCCGCGACAATCAAATCGGCGTCGTAATCACCGACGACTACTCCTTTGTATTGAACCTGAATGCGTCTTTCAATCTCTGCGGCAACACCGCGACGGATTAATTCGACCTGCAATGCGCGCTGATAAACTCGCTCAAGAAACCCGTATCCAAGTTCTTGATGCACTTCAAATGCAGCTCCGATAATCGTCTCGGTAGTCGCGCGATGCAGCAACTTGTCCGGGTGTTCGTTGTGGATTTCCAACATGTGCTTATCCGTGTTTCATCCGTGTCAATCTGTGGCTAAATAATCAGGTTTTTCGCACGTGCCAGTCTTCGACCAGGTCGTTTGGAATTTCTTGAAGAAAACGTGATGGCCGTTGGAAAACGTCGCCGTAGCCCCCGCTTAAGCGCATTTGCGGATACGTGAGATAAACCTCATCGCGTGCGCGTGTGATGGCCACATAGAACAAGCGCCGTTCTTCCTCCAGCGCATCGCGCGTATTGAGGGAGCGGCTGCTCGGGAACATCCCGTCCGTCAGCCAGATCACGAACACCGTATGAAACTCCAAACCTTTCGCCTGGTGTACCGAGGAAAGATTGACCGCTTCTTTGTCGCTCGTCTGAGCCGGCGTGGCCTCTGCATCGACGTTGCTGATCAGTGCCAATTGGGAAAGAAATTCGTGTACGTCTTTGAATTGACGGGCGAACACTGCGAGCTGGTCCAGGTCTTCGCGGCGCAGTTCGTAGTTGGTGAAGTTCACTTTGGCATAATCGTCGTAAATCGCTTCTACAATCGATGTGACCATTTCGGAGGGCGGATTGGGTTGGCCGCCAGGTGCGATTTCGTCCAGCGTGTGCGCGAGCTGCGTCCACATCTTCTTTGATTTTGCGGAGACGTTCATTGTCAGCAGGCGTGCACCAAAGCTGTAGCCGGAGTCGGTGACTCCGGCGGCCGCTGGCGCATTTTCATGGCCGGGATCGCCGATCCCGGCTACAGCCAGCGATCCTTCCCATTCACGCCAAAGATTTTCCGCGGTACGATTGCCAATGCCTGGAAGCAATTTCACCATCCGGTTAAACGCGACTTCATCGCGCGGATTGGCAACGAAACGGATAAATGAAGTCACGTCCTTGATGTGCGCCTGCTCGAAAAATCGAATGCCACTGGTGATTTGGTAAGGGATACCGCGGCGGGAAAGCTCCAGCTGCAACTCGACCGCGTGATAATGGGCGCGGTAAAGCACGGCGATGTCGTTCAGCGCAACATTTTCATCGCGCAGCTCGAGAATCCGCTGCGCCACAAACTGCGCTTGCTCCGCGCCATCGTTCAGCGCTACCAAAGCCGGCTTCAGCGCTTTTGATTCCCGCGTCGCGCTTAAATGCTTGCGGAATTGTTGAACGTTTGCGGCAATCGCCGCGTTCGCCACCTCCAAAATTTCCGGCACGCTCCGATAATTCATTTCGATTTTGAACACCTGCGCGTCCGGATAACGCTTCGGAAATTCGAGAATGTTTTGGAAGTTCGCGCCGCGCCAGGAGTAAATCGATTGCGCGTCGTCTCCGACCACCATCACATTGCGGTGATCGCGGGCGAGCAGATCCACCAGATCAGCCTGAATTTTGTTCGTGTCCTGGTATTCATCGACGAGGATGAATTGAAACTGCCGCCGGTAAAATTCCGCAATCCGCTCATGCTGCTGAAACATCGACAACGTCTTTTGCAGCAGGTCGTCGAAATCCATTGAGTTCGTGGCCTTCTTCTTTTTTTCGTATCGCTCGTGAACGTCTCGAATCTTATCGAGTAGTGGCAGGAAATAAGGAAACTTCTCCGCGAGCAATTCCTCCAGCGGGTTCTCGGTGTTGACGACGAAACTGAAAATTTCCGCAAGCACATCACCTTTCGGGAACCGGATTTCCTTGGGATCAATCCCAGCATTGGCCACAACCGTGTCGATCAAATCCTTTTGATCTTCCCTGTCCATGATGGTGAATCCGCTGGAGTAACCGAGTGCGCTGCCGTGCCTGCGCAAAATCCGGTTTCCTACCGAATGAAATGTTCCGCCCCAAAGACCGCTCGCATCGACCGGCAACAAATTCGCGACCCGGCCCAGCATTTCCCGCGCAGCTTTATTCGTGAATGTGAGAAGCAGAATGTTGCGTGGATCGATCCCGTTTTCGAGCAAGTACGCTACCCGATAAGTCAAGGTGCGCGTTTTTCCCGAGCCCGCGCCTGCAATGACAAGGATCGGGCCCGGCGGCGCAGTCACCGCCGCAAGCTGTTGTTCGTTCAGCTCAGCGGCGTAATCGACGTGAATCGACGTGGATACCGGGGCGCGTTGCAGCGTGTACTGACGGGACATTTGATAATTGCGGATTTCGGATTGCCGATTGCGGACTGCAAAGAACCGCAGCAATAAGAGGTTCGCAAATCTCAGCCCTAATCACCCTGGGGCCTCAGCAAGAACGTGTGCACGACGACTTTTTTGTCGTTCTGACAAGCTGTGCCTTCCTTGGTTCGGATTCCAAACACCGATCCGGAGTGCAGCTCAAAAAACATATGAAAACTCCACGTTGGTTTAGTCGAACTCGTTTCTTCTCACTCGTGCGCATCGTCAACCCATTTAACATTACATTTTGTAACTGGCGGCCTCAACGCGCGACTCGCCAATTTTCTTCCCAAAAAATCGAAAGGGTTTGAAAGAGGAAATCGCCCCAATCCTGCCGCCCTGGCACTGACGGACTGAAAATCGCCCTTTACCAGCTGATTTACGCAGCCATCACGATGGCGCGCTTCCGGGCGGTTGCGCCGAGAATCCGCTTGCGCAAACGCAATGATTTTGGCGTCGCTTCCACGTATTCGTCGATGTCGATGTACTCGATGGCGCGCTCGAGAGTCATGCGGAGCGGCGCTTCCAGTTGGATGCCTTTGCCTTCACCTTGCGAACGCATGTTCGTAAGGTGTTTCGCTTTGCAGGGATTCACTGGCAAATCCTCCGGCCGCGCGTTCTCGCCTACGATCATTCCTTCGTAAACGTCTTCCTGCGGCCCGATGAAAAGCCGGCCGCGCGCCTGGATATTGTTGAGCGCGTAAGCAGTGCTAACTCCACATTCCATCGATACCATCACTCCACGACCGCGTCCGCCGATCTCGCCTTTGAAGGGGGCGTATTCGCGAAAAAGATGACTCATCAACCCTTCGCCGCGGGTCAGATTGACGAGATCGGTCTCGAAGCCGATCAGGCCGCGCGTGGGGATGATCGCTTCAATCGAGACGCGCGACGTGTGATGATCCATTCCGAGAATCTCGCCTTTGCGATTAGCAATCGACTGCAAAATATCGCCAAGATTCTCGTTCGGTAGATCGACATATAAATTTTCGACCGGCTCGAGCAGATTGCCGTCCTCAGTCCGGTGAAAAATCGCCTCCGGACGCGAGACCATTACTTCGTAGCCTTCCCGCCGCATTTGCTCGACCAGGATTGCGATTTGCATTTCGCCGCGTGCATTGATCTCAAATACCCCGGCGGTTTCTGTATCATTTACCTGGAGCGAAACGTTGCCACGGGTTTCGCGAGTCAAGCGCTCGCGAATATGCCGCGCGGTTACGTATTTTCCCTCGCGGCCAGCAAAGGGCGAGTCGTTGACAAGAATGTGCATGCGAATCGTGGGCGGATCGATGTCCACGAATTGAAGCGGCACCCGTTCTTCGAGGTCCGTGAGTGTTTCGCCAATGTAAACCTCATCGAACCCGGTGAGACCAACGATCTCGCCAGCGGCCGCGTGCTTTTTTTCTACCTGCTCCAATCCCTTGTATGTGAAAAGCGCCGTCACGGTAGCACGTTCGCGCCCGCCTTCACGCCGAATGCAGACGATCGAGTCGCCGACCGCAACGCGACCGCTCACAATGCGGCCGAGCGCAATTCTCCCGAGATAATCGCTGTAATCGAGGTTCGACACGAGCATTTGAAAGAATGGCTCGCTGGAAATTTTTGGCGGCGGCACATGCTGTACGATCGCTTGAAAAAGCGGCGTCATGTCTTCGCTGTTTTCGTGCACTTCGCGCATGGCAAAACCGTTCTTCGCGCTGGCATAAATAATTGGGAAATCGAGCTGCTCGTCGGTTGCCTTCAGTTCGACGAAGAGATCGAAAATCTCGTCCAGGACTTTGTGCGGGCGCGCATTTTCCCTGTCGATCTTGTTGATGACAACAACCGGCTTCAGTTTGTTCTCCAGCGCCTTGCGCAAAACAAAACGCGTCTGTGCCTGCGGTCCATCGTGCGCGTCCACCACCAGCAACACGCCGTCCACCATTTTCATGATCCGCTCAACTTCGCCGCCGAAATCAGCGTGGCCTGGCGTGTCAACGATGTTGATCCGATACTCCTTCCATTGGAATGCCGCATTCTTCGCGCGAATGGTGATTCCTTTCTCACGCTCGAGGTCCATCGAGTCCATCACGCGTTCCTCGATCTTTTGATTGGACCGAAATGTGCCGGATTGACGCAGCAATTGATCGACCAGCGTTGTCTTGCCGTGATCAACGTGCGCAATGATGGCGATATTACGGATTTTATCCATTCGAGAAGAGCCTCTCCCGAGCAGGAGAGCGGCGAATACTATGGGAGATTACGGGAGAGTCAAACGCCGTCGAGAGCGATGCGAAAATTTAACCGCGCCGGGGCCGATCCGTTTGTGCGTACGCCCGGCTGACGGTTTATGACGCTGACGCGAAGCGATCAGCGCGTGCTATATGGCACTTATGTTCGCGAACTCTGGGCTCTGTTACGCGCGACGCTATCTAGTCTTCGCGCGACTGCCGACAGCGGGCGTCACGATCGCTGGACTAACGGACCGTTTTAACGGGCCCACCACCGTTTATGGTGAACTTGGTAGTAGCCGTGGTGCCACCGTTTGTGGTGATGATGCCACCCCCAATAACCCGGAGCCCAGACATAATAAACTGGTCCGTTCCAATATCCGGGGCCATGCACGTAATACGGGCGATCGCCAACCCCGACGGATATTTCAACTGCATTAACGACTGGCACTGACATCCCGCTCAAACAAAATAAGACCGCGAAGAGCAACACTAATTTCTTTTTCATAACCTTTTTTAATCCATTCGAGATGCGACCGAATTTTGGCCGTGTTGTCCCCGCACGTTCCGAGCGTGGTTATCGGCCATAATATTAACTTATGAAACCGCTTCCACGGGCGTCGCTTCTGGCAGCGGATCCGCCCATTTGCCATGCTCGCGGATCAAGTCTTTCAGTCGATCGACCGCTTCCGCTTCGGGGATGTTGAATTTCACCGCCGTCTTGCCGACGTAGAGATTCACCTTGCCAGGCGCGCCGCCAACGTATCCAAAATCGGCATCCGCCATTTCACCCGGGCCGTTCACAATGCAACCCATGATGGCGATCTTTACTCCTTTAAGATGCAACGTCGCCGCTTTGATCTTGGCTGTTGTGGTTTGTAAATTGAATAGCGTCCGTCCGCAGGAAGGGCAGGCGACATAATCAGTTTTGAAAATCCGCGAACCGGCAGCCTGTAAAATGTTGTAACTCAACCTTAGCGCTTGTCCCGGCGCTTCCTCGCCCTGCACCAAAATCGCGTCGCCGATTCCATCGCACACCAGCGAGCCGATGTTCGTGGATGCTGTGAGAAGCGTCTCCAGGAAATCTGTAGAGCGTTTCTGTGAAACGCCGCCGTCATGGCTGGCGTCTGGCACAGTCGCCCTACAATTGAAAACATCTTTTAACAGAATTGGATGCCGCACTTGCAATTGCGCTGCCAACAAGCGAAAAGCCGCGATCACTGGTAGATCGACATCGTCTCTGACGGTGACAAATTGCGTGCTCCCCTCGGCGTTGATTTTGGCAATCGCTGTGTCATCGCGTGGATCGATCTCCACTGCGGTCGCGTTTTCGTAAACAATCTCCGGTTTGTAATCTCCCATTTTGTCGATCTTGTGCGCGATCTTGTCGAAGTTTGCCTGCCGCACGACGATACGAATCAATTCGTCTCCGCCGAGTTTCACCTCGCCGCACTCGATTTTCTCTGTTGCGCGCCGCTGATATGAAAACGGATCGAACGACAATTCGATGTTCGATGTTCGATGTTCGGCGCCTGCCGCGCCGTAGGTCGCCGCGGCGACCGAAGGCGGGTTGGACGTGTTCTTAATATTCTCGATCAGCGCTTTCGCCACGGGGATTTCATGAGGACTATCTTCAGTGAGCGAAACGCGGACCGTATCGCCGATTCCATCGGCGAGCAGCGAGCCGATCCCGATTGCGCTTTTGATTCGCGCGTCCTCGCCCTCACCGGCTTCGGTCACGCCGAGATGGAGAGGGTAGTTCCAGTCCGGTCCAAGTTCGTTTAATCGAGCCACCAGCAACCGATACGCGGCGATCATGATTTTCGGGTTGCTCGCTTTCATCGAGAAAACGAAATCGTGATAATCCAAGTCGCGTGCGATCCGCGCGAACTCGAGCGCGCTTTCAACCATCCCCAGAGGCGTGTCGCCGTAACGATTCATGATGCGATCCGAAAGCGAACCGTGGTTCGTCCCGATGCGCATGGCGATCCCGCGTTTCTTGCAAAGATTGACCAGCGGCGAAAACCGCTCGCGAATGCGCGCCAGCTCGGCCGCATACTGCTCATCCGTGTATTCGCGGATAACGAACTTTTTCGAATCCGCATAGTTGCCCGGATTGATCCGCACCTTCTCCACCCATT
>WNFO01002817.1_pt1 | contig 14479 bp, 13 predicted proteins | sample 5400251 | NCBI WGS metagenome assembly WNFO01 (sample SAMN13153354, study PRJNA577476) | soil metagenome | isolation source: 100 cm saprolite under Madrone tree | place: USA:California | collected 2016-06-14 | reverse complement strand
TATGCACGCGCCAGAAAGACGCGCAAGGCAAGACAGGTTTAAGAGGATTTATGAAAAAGCACCAATTTAGCCACACCGTCGTAGAACATCACAAGGATGGTTCGAGCACCATTCACCACGTTAACGATAAGCATGGTTACGTTCACAACACGCCCGTGCGCGACGGCGACGTGCGCGGTGCGGCAGGCAATCACGATGAAATGCTTGACCACATGATTGACCACACCGGAATGCCGAACGACGGCGAAGACAAGGATGAAGAAGGAAAGGCATTGGTAGCAGGTCCGGCAGCGCAGGCGCTAGCAGCAGGACAGCAGCAAGGGGCCTAAAATGGCTAAAGCAAAGAATCCATCACTCTATCGCGCAATGAGAACTCTGCGCAAGGGTGGATTGCACCGCGCTCTCGGCATTCCTCAAGATGAAACAATTCCGGCTGACCGCTTGGAGAAGGCAAAGAATTCTTCGAACTCTCACATTGCACACATGGCAAACTTCGCACACACAATGAAAGGATTTAAGCATTAAATGAAATTCACCAAGGTCTATGATTTCTTCGGCGGCTTTGGCGAGTTTGTTGTCGTCATTTCTTTGCTCGCGGCAATCGTTCTCGCGGCTACCAATCACTTGACAGGTTCATTTGCCTGTACGCTAACATCAATAGGTGGTTTCGGTGTCATCCACGACCAATTGACGGGTTATCAGGATGCTCGAAAAGATTCGAAAGTAGACGGCATGGAAGGCCGAACACAGTAACACGTCTTCCGCTGAACTCTGGGTAGTTATAACATGAAATTTAAGAAGCGTTTTCTTAGCGCGGCGTTAGCAGTTGCGATGTCCGTGTGTACTCCTGTAGCGCGTCCCGAACTATCAAGTTCTCATCAAGCCCTCTCAAGGGCAACGTTTGCTTTTTATGGACAGCTTGACCAAGAACGCCACTTTCTTTGCACCGCCGAGGCTTATGAGTGGTCTAAAGAAGACGGATACAAACTCATCACGGCTGGTCACTGTGTAACGGGCGAAGGCTTACCGGATGGTTTGAAATTTTATGTTGCGGAAGATGCCTCGACCAATCCAGATTTGATGCCAGTTACGGTTTTGAAAGCGGAGAATAGTGATGCTTTCGATTTTGCGATTTTGTCTTTGAAGACAGACCGCATTTACCCAATTATGCATTTGGTACCACAAGGGCGTCAACTTTCTGAACTTGAATCTCTCGTTGTCAACGTGAATTTTAGCCTCGGTCTCGTCAAAGAGATTGTTTTTGGCCGAGTTGCTAGCGAAATTATTCCGAACGAAGGTGCCGAAGGTGATTGCAAGGTTTGCAAAGGTCGCTTTATGGTCAACATCGACAATGGTCCGGGAGCAAGCGGTTCTGCCATCGTTGATGAAGGTTCTAAGGAAGTAATTGGATTAACCGAAGCAGGGAGTTCTCGTTTGTCGGGTATAACGATTTGTATACCCATTTCAAAATTTTGGGAATGGCAAAACAGACACGAGACTTTACCAAGACAGGAAAAGTAAGAATTATGAAGCTCGTTGCGTTCTTTATTCGACACGGGGAAACCGACCTCAATAAGTCCGACTCCTTTCGCGGGGACATTGATATCCCGCTGAATGAAGAGGGCCAGAAGCAGGCGGAAGAAATCCCACACTATCTGGCTGCATACAAACTGAGTTCCTTGTTTCACAGCGGAATGCAACGTACAGCGCAGACACTAGAACCTCTAGCAGAAGCTAAGGGTCTCCCATCAAAGAAGATGGAGAATCTTGATAGCTTGGACACCGGGAATTTTGCGGGTCTTCCTAAAACGGAAGAGAACCGCAAGAAGTTGGAGCACTATCGAAAGAACCCGGAAGAGACAATTCCGGGAGGCGAAAGCGTTCAGGAATTTCGCGACCGCATTGACCCGCTAATTTTCAACATCATCAAGTTAGGTGAGGAGAGTGGGGCACCATCAGCCGCATGTGTTCACGGCTCTGTTATTCGTGAAATTTCTCGTCTCTTCGATGAAAGTTATGACAGTTTGAAAGTGGACCCGGGCGGCATCATCGGAGTCTTCAAGACTCAGGATGGCTACGAGGTTCAACCGCTTGTGAAAGAAAACAACGAACAAGAAGATATGGACGCGCCGGGAAGTTAATAGCAGTACCGCACCCGCGCAAATAGAAGTAATCAATAGAGGGTTAGACCGTGGGACTTACGCCAGCGCAGAGACAAGCTAGAAGTCGAGCAAAGAAGGCAGGTCTTCCGCTGCCCTTTGACCCGGCAGAAATGAAGCAACAACAAACGGCACATGAGGAGAAGGAAGCTGGGTTGATTCGGCTTTTAGAAGAGTGCGCTCAGTTTGATAAAACTGGAAAAAGATTCAAGAGCGAAGTCCGCAGTTGCACAAAGTTGGCGCGTCTTTACTACGGTCAGCCTGAAACAGGAGACGTAGACGAAGACGACGATGACGAGACCAGCAGTAGCACGAAGAGCAAAAAACCGAAAGGGCCGAAACCACCTAACCCTTCCGAAGCGCGCATTCGAATTCAGAACACCGCTATTGACCCTACCGAGAAAGGAAAGGGAAAGCGTCGTCGTTCTCTCGAAAATGTAACGTACGAACTTGATGACGTTGTAGGTTTTTCGCGTTGGCTTGAGTTGCGTGATAGAGCACGAAAGGACTTGTTTTGGCTTGGTCGTGTGGTTGGTAACGGTCTATATAATGACGTTCATCGAGCCATCTGCAATCAATTTGTGCAAAAGAATTTTGGTGGTGAATGGCTGCTTCCAGATGGGACATTTGACCCCGCTCGTCCGGCTGTAGAGTCGATGTATTTCGAAGGCTACACGTTAGACGACTTTCATGCCATGATTCAATCTCATCACTATTTAAGTGAAGAGGGTGAAGTGAATCCGTGGGGGCGTTTGGTCGAGATGATGTTGCTCGATTCTCGCGGATTTTACAAGAGCACCATTAACGGTGTGGATTCATTGCAATGGCTGTTGAACTGCCCGGATATTCGCATTCTCATTATCACGGGTGAGTATAAGCTGGCTCTCAAATTTTTGGGCGGCGTGAAGAAATATTTTAACTTGAATGAAGGTGAACAGCCTTCTACTCTTCACTTGCTGTTTCCTGAGTACGTTTTGTACGGCAAAGAGGGAACTACAGATAGTCCGCTTCAATGCCCCGCTCGTTTGTTGAGACAAGACGAACCCTCTCTTTGGGTTAACTCGATTGTTGCGAACCTCTCGGGTTGGCACTGCGATATCAAGAAAGGTGACGACATTGTCACTGACGAGAACTCGAACGGCGAAGATGCCCGCGAAAAATTGAAAGAGAAGTATGACGGAAGCGATGACCTCTTAGACCCACATGGGTTTATGGACCACATCGGTACCCGCTACTTTACTAATGATTGGTATGGTATGCGTCTGTCTCCAGATAAAGAGACAGGCGAAGTCGCACCGATTAAGTATTATTGCCGTGGCTGCTGGGTTGTTAAGCCTGAATATGCCGATGTGTCATTGAATAAATTGACCGAGGATATGGTTAATTTGACCTTTCCTCAACGTTGGGGCTTCAACAAACTACGCTCTCTTCTATTGAAGAAGATGGCGGGCACCGGCAGCGACCGAGCATTTCGAAATCAGCAGTTAAATGAACCGACCGACGCCGTAGAAGATAGCGGCTTCAAGATTAGCTTCACTGAGGCTGACCTTCGCGCACACATGTACCAGCGCGAGGCTGCTCCCAAGAACGGAGACATTTTTATCGTTTGGGATTGGGCGCTTTCGGACAAGAAGACTTCTGATTATTCAGTAGGTGTTGTTGCCCGCATGTACCAAAACGATTCAGGTGAGTGGTCATTCGTAATTCTTGAAATTATTTATAGTAAGTGGAAGTACTCAGAATTAGCCTTTCAGATTGTGTCGCTCTCGAAGCGATGGGGTCCGAAGGTTACGATGATTGAGCAATCTAATGCTTACGAGATGTTAAGAGATGAGATTGAACGTGTCGGCCAAAAGTTTGGTTATCGACCGTACATTTATCCGAAGCAGCCATCTCGTCAAGAGAACGCGAAACGCAATAGAATTAAGAGCGTTGAAATTCTTCTTGCAGAGCATCGTTTACACTTTGTGCTTGGACCTTGGATTGATGAAACATTCAAACAGCTTACTCAGTACACGGGCGAGAAGAAGAACAAGGGCCGAAAGGATGATATCCCGGATGCCATATCGTACTTAACGTATATTCTTCCGGTAAGCGCTCGACCGATTGTTGAGAAGACCGACCCAGAAGAGGAAAGAAGATTAGCAGAGGAGCAGGCCAAGCACGCCCGAAAAGAGGCGCATATCAATCAGTATTTTGGCCCACACCTTCAAACGAATACACAAGCAGGACCGACTATTGTAGAAGTCGCGCCGCCAAAGCCGCAGGACCCGAGGATGATAATCTTTGGTAACAAAGGGCCTTGGCGCTTATAAGATTTTGTATGAAACATCAACTTTAGACTGCCCCGCGCCGGGGCACGCGAAGACGCCTTAATCGGTGGCACGCAAGTCAAGGACAGAAGATGAGTGATGTAGATGTAGCAATTTCGAATTTGGAAATAGTGCCAGCGAACGAAATCACGTTGGAAAATACCTACGTTGATTCGAACACTGGGACTATTCAATTCAACGACACCGCTGCGATTAAGCTCGTTCTCGACAACGCAGAACTTGCTGACAATTTTATTAACATCAACCAATGGGCCAGCGGTTGGACGATGTCCGACTTACTGTACCAGTCACCGATGTCCACCAGCGACGGTGGGTCGGGTAGCACCGATGTGGCGAACTCGGCAGTGCCGAAGTTCATGGTTTCAAACCACATCAGTTCCATTATTCCGAAGATTCTAGGCGGCATCTTCTATGAAGACCCGTGCTTCCTACTTCGTCCAAGTCCCGGCACTATGCCGGATGTGATTCAAGCGAAGACCGCGTTGTTTACCTTTCAATTGAAGGCGATGCGTTTCGAGGAAGAAGTTGAGCGCGGATTAGAGCAGATGGCTCTTCTCGGCACAGCTATCTGGAAGTGGGGCTACACCGAGTACGAAAAGACCGAGAAGAAGTATAAGCGTTACGCTCCGAAGGTGAACGCGCCGGACGGCATTGAAGTTGCGCCGATTGACACACCGGATTCGGATGATTTTGAAATTGAGTTTTACAAGAAGACGGTCTCTCATCCGTGGATTAAGTTCTGTGACATCCGTACGGTTCTCGTGGACCCGGGATGCCGCGTTGGTGACATCCGCGCAGCTAAATGGGTTGTTTACCGCGACTATGCGACGTACCAAGACCTTGAGAAGTTGCGTGATGTAGAAGGATACGAAATTCCAGAGGACGACGTTCTTCGCCAGATGTTTGCGAAGGCGACCTCTCCGGGACCAGACAACATTGCAATGACCATCCCGGAAGGGATGATGGGCTACTTGCAGCATGCCAAACCGCGCAGCTACAAGACGAGCGCCGACCCGAACAGAGCGCCGCTCGAACTGCTGGAGTATTGGGACAACGAGAAAGTTATCGTCGTTCTGATTTACAACGGCCACAACATTTTGATTCGTAATGAAGCCAATCCATATAGCAAAATTCCATTCTACTCGGCTAATTGGCGCAATATCCCAGACAGCTTTTATGGGCAGGGATTAGGGCTGTTAATCGGAAGCGAGCAAATTGTCGAGCAAGGTGTAACGAACCTAGCACTTGACCTTCTTGCTTACTGCTTGCAGCCAGTCGCGCTACGCAAGAAAGGTTTCAACGCACCTACACAAAACACGCGTTGGGAACAAGGCGGCATTATCGACGTTGAAGAAGACGTTGAGAAGGCTTTTAAGTTTCTACAAATGCCTCCGGTACCACCGCAAGCCTTTGAGTTCATTCAGCAGTCGCAAGCAGCAGGTGCAGCAACATCGGGCGCGAATGAGCAGGTTGTTCAAGGCGCGGGACACGCGGGCATCAGCACGACGGGTATGAGAAGCGGGACGGGCGCAGCGGCTGTTATTCAAGCCAACGCCAGCCGCCTCGATGGTCCAACCGGGCGATTTGTTCGTCAAGTCTTTGAACCGTGGCTGTATCAGATGGACGACCTTGATAACGATTTGTTGCCGACTAGCGTCATCAAAGACATCCTCGGGGAAAAGATTGGCAACGACTTCAAGATGGACCATATCACTCTTCGCAACGCAAAGGTTGAGTATGAAGTTCTAGCGGGTTCGAGTTTGGGAGCCAAAAAAGAAATGGCTCAAGCTCTCCCAATTATGATTCAGTTGTTGAATAACCCAACGTTTGTTGCTAATGCAAATGATGCTGGATATCAATTCGACGCAGTCGCTATCTTCCAAGCATTTGTGGATGCGGCAGGTTGGAAGTTCAGTCAGTCTTTCTTACGTGCGATGACGCCAGTAGAGAAGCAGAAGCACGAAGCCAACAGCCCAGCAGCTATGCAAGCAGCGCAGTTGCAGAATGCACAGGTCATGCAGAAGCAGAAGTTCGAGCAAGAACAGACTCTTGAAAACCAGAAGCAACTCGGCAAGGCGGGTAATGAAGCCTTCCGCGCTTCTATTGAGAAGTCAACGCAGCCAGAACTAGGGGTCGGCGGCGAGCAGACACAAGGTTTCGGAGCCACAACCGCTTTATAAAAACAATCCGGGGGTCGGGAGAAATCTCGACCCACCGACTAGGATGGCACAATGGCAGAATCAGAAGGCCGCAAAGTGTTAGGTGAGAACCTGACATTCGAAGAGCGTTTATCGCTCGCACAACTCGTGAATCAACCGGGATGGAAAATTCTCGTACGCTTGATGGCTGAATCCTGCCGTCGTGCAACTGAGGAAGTTATCAAATTGGACCCGGGGACGGAGCGTTACGACCAAAGACTTACAGGTTTGCAGACCACAGCCCGTGCAATGAATAAGTTTTCAGTCGAGGTGCTTGATTCCGTTAAGTTGCATCAACGCACCGCAGTACAAGAAGCACAGCAGCGTGAAAATCCGGCGCTTGTCCCAGAGCCGCCGAAGCGTTTTCAATTGCCGATGCCAACAAAATCCCTATCCGAAGGGTAGAAATAAGAATCGAATATAAGGAAATCACATGAGTTCAATCACTCGCGAATCAGTGCTGCTTATGGATTTGAAATCCATTCATGCAGCTATCAAAGACCCAGTTACGTCCAAAGAGATGCAAGCATTTCTTCGTGACCGTGCTGTGGCATCCCACGTTTCGGAATTGATGCTCAACGCACAGAACCGAGAAGAAGCAGTAGACGCGCAGTTAAATCGCGTTGTGCCACCTTCTACGGAACAGCTTGCAGCGGAAGCCGCAGCGATGGCCGCAGTACCAGTAGTAGAGCCTGCCGTTGTAGAGCCAATTGTTGTGGTTCCTCCGGTAGCAGTTAATGCAAACGAGGCAGAAGACGCTGAGTTGAAGAAAGTTGGTGTGACTGTTGTTCGCGACGCAAGCGGCAAAGCCACTCGATATATCGGGGAATACCAAATTCTTGGTGAGGATGGAAAGTCGATTGGTCGTCCGACTCACTTGGAAGCCCGCACGCTCTCAGAGTATCTCTCGAAACAACGCGAGGTGCATACTCAGGCAACGCGTGCATTCCATCGCTTGAAGCAGCAGAAGCTGACTTTTAAGAACGAAAAAACAATCTTGACGCCAGAGGCGATTCAAGAAGCTGCTCGTGTGGCTCTCGAAAGTAAGGATACAAACAAAATCACCGATGTGATTCGTGGCGTTATCGAAACTGAGTATCAGAAACGCGACCGAGAACTAAAAGAAAAGCAATCGTACGAAGATGGACGCGAGATTTCAAATGAATTTATGCGTCGTCATTTGCATGATTTCAATCCATGTGAAGCCAACAAGAAAGTGATTGGTGAGTACTTCGCAGAACATAATCTCGACTTTACCCTTGACAACCTTGAGGTTTGTTTTCAAGACCTCAAAGAACAAGGAAACAAACTTGCTCCTGTGGATTCCACAGTGGCAACAAGACAAGTGACTGAGGCCGCTAATCCGGTCCCAGCCGCAACTACGGAAACGCCCGCGCCCCCGGTAATCCCGGTAGTGGAAACGACAATCGTAGTTCCAGCATCAGTAGCACCAGCCCAACCACAGGCCGTAGTCACCCCCGTGGTTGTAGCAACGGCTCCGACGCCTGCCGCGCCTAATCAGCAACCAGCGGCCCGTCGTCCGGGAGTGAATGGAGCTATCGCTCCGGGTACGTTGAGCGCACAACGTCCGGGAACGCCAGACCCAGCACTCGCAAGAAAAGAGTTCTTGCAGACTGTAAAGAAGATGAACCCGGAAGTAATGAAGAACAAGATTAAGACGGACCCTCAATTCGTCAAACAGCTTGAGTCTTACGGGATTCGTGTTCGATAACAGTCACCCCGCAATGCGGGAGCAAACGACCTGAGTGAACCACCATGAGTGGTCCAAATCCAGCAGCATCAAACGTAGCAAACGTCCTAACGGCGCAGGCAATCATTTTCGATAAGGAACTGATTCCAAACCTAAAGGGCAACACCAACGCATTTGTTGGTGCAGCAGAGCGTCGCGTTCAGGGCCTACACATGGGCGTGAACCGTACGTTCTTCCAGTACAACACGCTTTCGGGCGACGTTGTACAGAACTCTGATGGTACCGTGGGCAACCCGGAAGTCATCAGCCAGTTGTCATCGCCAGCACAAATTGGCGAGTGGAACAACTACGCCAACTTTTCATCGTTCGCTATTGCAGCAGCGATTGACGAGCTTGTCGGCAACAGCGCAGTTGAACTCGGCTACCAAGCTGGGCAGTCAATCAGCGAGTTGTACAGCGCAGTTGCAGACAGCGCCAGCGGCGTTGACTCCCAAGTCAATCAGTCGTCGTTGCTTGCATCTCCGTTCACTCTTGACCTTGGCACCATCCGTGAATTGAAGCAGCAGCTTGTTTCAAAGAACGTGTTGCCATGCAAGCGTGGCATGTTCTTGGGCGCAATGAGTCCGAACGTGTTGGGCGACATCTACAACTCAACGACTGTGAACAACAGCATCGCTGATTTGTGGAAGTACGAAAACATGGAGAAGTTTGATGCGATGGCAGGCAGCGACCAGAATAAGGTCATTGTCCTACCGGGCACCAATATCGGCTTCATGCAGACCCCGTTCGTGACCACAACCGCGAACTACCAGTCGAGCGGCAAGATTGGCTACCGTACATACGTGTTCGGTAACTATGCGATGATTGGCGTTTGGTTGCAGGTCCCGGGCGACACCGACCTCGATGATGGTGATTGGAAGACGATTGACTGCCGTGTCGTAACAGACGCGCCAGCATCATCGTTCGACCCAGTAAGCACAATTGGAGGATGGTGCAGTTATAAATTCCATCAGACAGTTACGCTTCCACCAGCAACAGGTACAAACACCCAGCGCATTCGCTACATTGATAGCGTGCCTGCAATTCAATAAACAAAATTCCCGCGACCTCATGAATCGCGGCATTACTAATCAGGGGAGTGCCAAGAACACTCCCCAGATTATCTTTCTTGGAGATTAAGATGCCTCACAATACTGCCTATTATTGGGCAAACAAAGAAAAAGAAATTGCTCGCAATGCAGAGTATCACCGCAATAATAAAGATAAAGTGAATCGCCGTGTTCGTAATCGTAGACATGGAATTACACAAAAGCAGTATGACGCGGAGATGGAAAAGCAAAATAACCGCTGTGCCATTTGTCATAAAGAGTTCGAAGGGACTCCGCACGTTGACCACAGTCACGCGTGTTGCCCGAATCTGAGGAGTTGCGATAAATGCCGCCGTGGTCTTCTTTGCGAAGACTGTAATCTCGGTCTTGGCAGATTCAAAGATTCAATAATCATCCTCAGCAACGCAATCCAATATCTCAAAGGATACCAAAAATGAGCATCATACTTCCTGGTCAAACGCAAGCACAGCAAGTACAAACTCCCGGTCAACCATTTTTGAAGGGCAAGGACGTTGACCCAATTAGAGAGCGCCATGATGTTGACGCTACTCACGAAGCCGTACAGCGTATGCTGGCGGGTGGCACGCCCAACTGGGTGAAGTGGCCACAAGATTATCGTTCGTTTGTAAGAGAATCGTTTGCTGCTGAGAAAGAAATCTCAGACAAGATGGCAGCAGGTTACAAATGGGACGACCAAGAAATTCTGACCAATCGTCAAACACGCATGGTCAACGCGATGTCAACACGAGACTTCGTGGTCAAGCTAAACAACAACGGTATCACGACGGCGCTCACTGACAGTGGTATGAAGGGCACCGTAGGTATGTGGTGCATCGTTCCCCATACCAACAGATTACGTTACGTTTGCTATTTACAAGTTCCGGCGATGTATGAATGGAGTGTCCTACGTTTGGATTCTCACGGCATCCCAAGTGGTGAAGAGTATCGCGGCTGGCGTACCGTTGCAATCCAGCTTGTTGAGAAGGAAATCATCACAGAGCAACAGTGCCATCAGATTTTTGGTGTGCCCGGTGCTAATAAGCTATCCGCCAGATACTATCGAAGTCTCTGGGAGAAGCGCCACGGACGAAAGTTTGTGGACTCTCTTGAAGACCAGAAGAGTCTCGGACAATAGGCGTGACTCCCCGCCAACGCGGAGTGGTTGAAGAAGTTTTGCCAACCTCAAAGGTGTAAAATGGTAGACCCAAACAAGAAGGTACCAGCCACGGAAGTTGATGTGAATTCGGTACTTGCAGAAGCCCAGAAGACCGGAAATCTTTCCGAGTCGAAGTTTATGGCGCTTTTAAGCATCATGATGGCGAAGGAAGCCCGCATCGCGGAGAAGGAAGCCGCGTTGGAAGTGGCTTTGAAGGCTCGTGATGACCAGCGCAAGTTGGAATCTGAGAATTACACAATCTCTAAGATTGAGACTCAGAAAAACTGCAAGCACTTGAAAGGCGGTAAGAGTCGTACACGCGGCCAGCAACGTGACCCAGCGGTTTACGCCCACACATTCACTGATGGAAAAATTGTCATCAAGTGTCAATTGTGCGGCGCTCGTTGGCTCCCGGGCGATACGGATGAGTACTTGACTCGTAACGGAAGTAAGATTCCAAATTGGACTGGCATCGGCTGGCGCAGAGCGCAAGAGATGTGCGAAGATTCGAGTAATAAGGCATCTTCATCTGAACGCTTCGGCGGTCAGGGAGTTTCTGTGGCAAGCACAGAAGCAGGAAAGAAGGTGTCCGCAACTCCGAACTTACAGATTTAAGTTCTCCACGACCTGATATAAGGTCCCGAGGGGGCGGCGGCTTCCGCCCTCCTTTTTTACAGGGAAAAATGACTACAGTAGCCACGACACAAACCTCTCAAACCACCACCTTCGGCTGCATCCAAACTCATTTTAACGCGCTCGCCTATCTGCGCGAGGAATTTTAATGGCATACGCATTTTTCTCCGGTCTTTCAACAGAGACCATTCAAAAACAGGTTGATATCGCTCAAACGTATGGCGACCTTGAGCCAGTAATAAATGCTGCGGGTTTCACTCAGATTGTTGCTCTTTCAGTCGCTAACGATGTGATGAATGCAATTTGCGCAGTCGCTTTTCCTCATAAGTGGAACGAGTTCATCATTCCACCAATTTACACCAACAGTTTTCAGCAGGATTATGCAGTTGTTATTCCGGCAGGAGCCTCGGGTACTTTGACACTGACTGGCGTAACTCAAGTCTCGACCTCGGCTGGTACTACGACTTACGCGGGCATAGTTACAGGCGGTGAGTTCGGTGGTTGGGTGGGCGTGCCGTTCGTAATCGCGGGATTCGTTAATGGCGCAAATAATGGAACTTTTATGTGTGTCGCATCTTCCGCTAGCGCTCTCGTATTGAAGAATACAGGCGTTGTGGAAACGCGCGCGGCTACCGCAGTCTCTGCGGCTGGTCCGTTACTGAATATGTCATGGTTGGAACGAGGCGTAGCGTTTGATATCAATAACAGCGCAAATCCGAAGCCATTTGTACGTATCGAGTGCGGGCGTCAGTTGCCACAAATTAGCGCAAGTTACACTGGCGCAGCGGGGTTAGGAGACCCAGGCTTCCGTGTCAATTGGTTCCCTAATCGTACACTGTATTACGGAGTATGGGGTAGTGCGAATGTTGGGGGAGGAACCCTCGGCAACAATCCGGTTGCAGGCAGCGTGTATACAGCGCCAACAGGTAGTCATTCTCAGCCGTTCAATCCCATTACGCAGATTCAAGACGCCAACGGTAACTTCCTGTTGTTGACTACGTATGGCACAGAAGGTAGCGCAGCGCCGCTAGCGGCACGTAATGCGGTTCCGGGCACCACGGCATCAGGAACAGGCGCAACGACTGTCTGGACCGTCCTAGACCCGAATGGTTGGGGCTTTCGCTTTACGCCGGTGCCATCACAGACGGGAACAGAGTGGCAAATGAATTTGATTGCGCAGATGAAGCCTGTGCGCTTCGTAAGTTTGAGTCAGACACTTGCACCGCTACCAGATGAGTTGGAACCTCACTTCCGTGAAGGATTCATTGCGCAGCTTTACCGTCGTTCACCAGAGAAAGCTGTTTATGCAAAGTTCAAAGATGCATGGGAAGTTTGGTTGAAGAGTTTGCAAGAGTTGCGTGTGAAAGAAGACCGCGAATTGGAAGAGAACAAGTTCATCCCATCGCGCACAGTCTTCGGCGCAGCACGTAGCCGTAATAATTTCCAAGGCGCAGCTTGGCCATACAACTATCCGAGACCATAATTTATGACAACACTCAACCTACAAAATTCAATTAACCTTGCTCAAACGTTTGTTGAGTATGTGCCGCTAACAGCGGGACTGGGTCAAGAACCTGCGGCTTCTGTGGCTTCTATGATTCGTAACTCGATGTTGAATCCACCGATGACGTGGTTCTACAATCGAAATGAAGTAACGTTCCTAACCATCGTTGGACAGCAGGATTATGTTCTAGCAACGATGTCTGACCTTGCGTTCGTTGAAAAAGTTTCATTGACTAATGACGCAGGAGAAATTTTTGAAATCAAGGATATTTACAACAATTCTGCTTTAGCTGTTTCGTCGTTTCAACAGCGTCCGAGTGCTATGTCCGTTGAATCATCTTCCGTCATCGCAAATGTGCTGAATTACAAGTTGCGCTTTCTCGGCGTACCGGAAGCAATTTACACGGTGACCGTTACGTATCAGAAGCTGTCTCCTCAATTTGGGCCATTCTTCATTACCTCGGCAGGAACCGCAGGCGGCGGTAACACGACGTACACAGGTTCTTTTGACCCATATTCGTTCCCAGTGGGTGCAACAGCAGTCATCACCGGATTCAAAACTAATCTAGTTAACAACGGCTCATTCGTGGTGGTGAGTTGTACGACTACGTCACTTGTCGTGGCTAACACGGCAGGTGTGGCGGAAACAATTTCAGCATTCGTAAATAACTTTAGTTGGGCACCAATTCCAGACCAGTATTCAGATGTGTACAATAATCTATTCATCGCAGAAATGATGGCGATGGTTGATGATAATCGTGCGCAACTTTATCGTCAACGAGGTGTAGCGGCATTGATGGCAAAGGCATCTGGTTTAACCGAGATGCAGAAGAACGTATTTGCTCAACAGTGGCTAGCTCGCGGCGTAGAACGTCAAGCATTACTTGGCAAAACGCAACTAGCAAATACCGCTAAGGGTATTTAAGGAAACATGACGACTCTTCTCGAATCAAGCGGCGGGGGACCACAAAAACAACCTAAGTACGTTCCGATTTTCATGGACCGTGCCTTCACTGGGTTGTATACACAGCGTGCAATTCTGCATGACCCCTCCGACGTTTACACGGCGCGTTTTTATGGTGGTCGCCCAGATGCGCTCCTAACAGGTCGTAATATTGAATTGACGAATCGCTTGACATTGCAGCGTCGTCCCGGCATGGTTCCTTTTGCTAATTCGGGCGGCGGGGCAGTTTATCCAACCCCACCAGACCGCGCGTTTTCATTTCAAGTAGCTGATGGCACAATTCAAGTAATCATCGATACAGGTACGAGCGGTTCCCTTGCAATCACAAGCTGCGCTAATGCTTCGGCTGGTAGCACTGTCTACACCGGAACCTTTCCGGGTGGAAATGCGAACGGTTATGTAGGATTGAGTTTTCTTGTTGCTGGTTTTGTGACGAATCCTCAAAACAACGGAATTTTCACTTGCACAGCATCGACTCTCACGACATTGACTTTATCGAATGCGGCGGGCGTTGCTGAAACAATTGCTGCAACTGCAATCACTTCGGGTGGTGTGTACAAAGATAATCAGGACAGTACAAAACTTCTACTTTTCGCAAAGAGTCCGGGCGCTGGTCAGATGTTTTTCATCTCTGTTGCTGGCGTGCTTTATATGGGCAACGGCATCGACACGAAGAAATACACGCCGTTAAATCCTAATGGTTTGGTTTGGAA
>WNFO01002816.1_pt1 | contig 14481 bp, 16 predicted proteins | sample 5400251 | NCBI WGS metagenome assembly WNFO01 (sample SAMN13153354, study PRJNA577476) | soil metagenome | isolation source: 100 cm saprolite under Madrone tree | place: USA:California | collected 2016-06-14 | reverse complement strand
ACTGGGCGACTGTAAGGCTGCCATGACATATGACTTACTGACTTACTGTGCGTGCATGATGACATGTCAGCGACACTGGCAACAGCAACCAGCTCGTGACAGGCCGACCATCGCTTTCGGATATTCTCTTGTTGGTTCTCCCCGTTCTCGCATAGGGTAAAAAGCCATGTCAACTCTAGCATGTTTACGGTCAACGAACCTTATTGCTACAATGGCCCGGCGCTCTCTAAATGATCTAAACACGGATAGCCGCTCACACCATGCTGGCAGTCTGCAGTGCAAAATGGATGATCGAGGGATCCGTATCACAAGGATGGTCGACATTAAGGATTAGGTAGTATGGCATCCTAAATAGGTACTTTACAAGTAGAGATAACACTTCTAAGAATGGAGACAGATTAAACAGCGGGGAGTCGCCAGCGACCCATAATTGTATGTCTATGAGCTGAGAAATGTATGAAATAAGGTCCGCACTTAATTCTATACCGTGAGCACAGCGCGCTCTATAATCTAAACGTTTATTTATAAGTAAGGAAATAAGCCGAGAGTGCAGGCAAGTCATTGGGCCCAGCGTCGGCATATCCTTGTCTCCTTGATCCATTGTACTTAAGGACGATCACAGGACCGCACCAGGGTTTGGAAGCGGAACCGGAGGTGATACGAACAATTGCCTGATTTATCGGAGCATTCGCGGCCAAGGCGCCAGAAGAGTACCACAGGTGCAACGGGAAGCGCAACGGTTCCCCATTAAGACCTTGGGTTAAGACAACACTGTCGGCCTGTCCCCCAGGAAAATACCCTTGGACGAGAGGAGTCGGACAGGTACCCTGAGCAGGCGTGCTCGGAGGCTCGCAGTTTACGGTAATGACTCGAGGTCGATCTGGAATCTCTTGGCTGAGCGCGTCTGTATATCAAAATGAAATACAAGATATACCTTCCTGGGGGGCGAAAAGTATTGCAGATACGGTAATCAATCGAGGTTGAACAGGCTGGGGGGCGGCATGCATGTTGGAGCGTGCGGATGCAATAGGGACGCATTCGAGGCGATGACGGGGCCAATCCTGTAGCAGAATGAGTCTAAACAGGCGGCGAGGGATAAATTGACGCACGCTCTGAAGGTGTTCAGGGCTACAATACCACACATTCTGGCATCGGCTGCACCACATTGATGTGGTCTTGAAACACACCATACATGGGTGGTTGATAAATGAGACAGCAGCGTCCATACTTAATCTTTTTGGGCAAAGCAGGGGGGATTTGTGATGAATGTGAAGAATAGAACGAATGATGAAGAACTTCTTGAAAAACCGGATCCTTATATGACGGAGATATCATCTATGTCCCAAAGGAGGTTCTCATCTGTAGCAACACGCAGAAACGAAAGATGTGGGTACAGTGTGGGCGATTTTGAACCAGTGCGGTACTGCGGATTCCGATACGCTGGCGGTATCTCTTGATGGGGACTCCAATGTCGAGAAAGATCGAGATCAGTGCCCAGGATACTCGGCGCGATCGAACGAAACACTACGGAAAACACCATCCGGGAGTAGTAGGAGGACGGATACATGTCCAGGCACGGTAGGACCGTAGGAGCACACGAGACAAGGAACGTGAACTGCCGGGGAACGTCGGCGTTGGAGGGCCAGTCCGATCAGAGAGACGTCTGAGGCTGGGGAATTGTAGAAGTCAAGTCAAGGAATTTTGGAGGGTACTGTACATTAAAGCAACAAACGATACCGTGACAGTCACGGCACTCGAACTGAAGAAGTGTGCAACTGTAATCGACACTGACATTTAGCTCGGCCGGGCGTCGGAGCGGGCCCCAAAATGGGACTCGGCCAAGCCACGTGTCCAAACAACTAGCCGAGGCCGGGGTTTTTCACACCACATCTCACTGCCAACCACACTAATAGATTATCATCCATAACCACCCCAGTGGCGAAGCACCATGTCTGATGATGAAATGAACATTGATGAGGGTATGTGTCCACAGATCTCTTTCTCTTCATTATAATCAACTTATTCTTTCTCCCAAGTGGCTAACGGAGGTGGTGCTATTCGGAAGAGAGGCCGTGGTTTCCAAAGTTCTGCAGGTCTGTATCCCTGCCCTATGCTGTGCATTTGTTTGGATTTTTGATGTCCGCTCGTGCCCCCTAGTTGGGAACGAAGGTGGAGTAGTGTCAGAGCAGACTTATGACCGCGTTGAATCGACACAAGTGCGAGACTCGGATACCCGAGCGGCACGATGTGAGTACTGTCGTGCTTCATTTGTTACGTATCTCAATATGGTGCTTGTCTTCCACGTCAGCGGTTGAGGGATGGATCGTTCTCGTAACCAATGTCCACGAGGAGGCAACAGAGGAGGATGTTACCGAAAAGTTCGCCGATTATGGCGAGATTAAGAATCTACATCTCAATCTCGATCGGAGGACAGGCTATGTGAAAGTGGGTTTTCAGACAAGTTCGCTCCCGGTGAATGATGCCTGACTCCCCGTCGGTTTTAGGGCTACGCCTTGGTGGAATACGAAACAATGGCAGAAGCTCAGGCTGCGATTGATGGTGCGTCGGGTACGACGTTGTTGGAGCAGACATTGTCGTGTGACTATGCTTTCGTGAGACCGCCTCCGTCAGGTCCTAAGAAGGGTAGAGGTCGGGAAGTACGCGGTCGTAGCGCTAGCCCTCGGCGAAGGGATTGACAAGCTTCTTTGTACAAGCATTATGTTGTCTGCATTCCCCTCACTGCAAATTGCGTTTGACTAAGAACCCTGGAGCCCTAACACCTGAGGTCAGCGCTTAAATAACCACGACCCGCAAACCATTGCGTACGCGTTAGTCACGTGATCATGAGTGTCTTGGCGGAGTTTGAAACACGTGTTTGTTGACGGTGTGCGTCTGAGCGCCACGCGTGGGCCCATTTCGTTGTACAGTCCATTCCACTATCACTATCCCTCAAAGCTTCAATGGCTCCCGCAGCTCATGACAGCGACTCTGATGCTTCAAATGTTGAATTATCCCCGAGGAAATCAAAATCCCAAGCAGAATCGCCAGAGCGACAGAGTGTCGAACCTAGTCCTGAGGAGAGTGAGGAGGCGGACAGTGAAGTCTATGAGATCGAGAGGATTCTGGACGCGAAAAGGGGCGCTACGGGCTCGGTGCGCTCAAACATTCCTTGAAAGAAGCGCGTCTAATTACTCCCTTCAAAGGCAAGGATTGGCTACCTCGTTAAGTGGAAAGGATATACGGACGAGGAGAATAGCTGGGTTGATGAGCGAGATGCCGCGTAAGTGAACGTCAATGGGTTGTATTTCTCGTCCCCTCACTGTCCTTGGTTCAGAGGTGCAAAGGAACTCATTACAGAATTCTGGGCGCGTCAAGGAAAGAAGAAGGGTGACAAGACAGGACGTAAATCTGACGCTAAAACAAAGGGTGCCACTCGCCGTCCGGCAGCTGTTTCTGTCGAATCTACTCCTGAACCTGCTCAGGTCCCAAAAAAGCGCGGTCGAACAAAAGCCAAGCCAGATAGCGATAATGAAGGTGATGAAGAGGATACCAGATCAAGAAAAAAGGGAAGGAAAAGCAATGGCACCACCCGGAAGGCATCCCCTTCCCCAACCTCGTCCTCAATCAGGGCTAGTCCTGCTGCAGACGCCTTTGAACCCAGCACGATCAATAAATGGGGACGTCTTCCCAGCTGGGAACAATATATAGACGAGATAGATACCGTCGAGAGGATAGATGGTGGGGAATTGATCATCTACTTTAAATTGTATGTCTTTCAACTTTCTGCGTGTATGTGATCTGACCGTTTGGGAATGGTCTTCGTAGGAAGGGTGAGAAGGCGCCGTGCAAAGAAAATTCGATAGTGTGTGCGGAAAAGTTCCCACGAAAGGTGTGCCCTTCCACGACCGTTCAACTTCCACGATCTGAGCAGGTTCCATATTCTAGCTTATAACATTCTACGAGTCTAATCTCAAGTGGAAGGAAGCAGAGTCTGGGCATGAGTCGGACTGAGGTCTTTTGGTCGGGATTTGGGCACTTCGTGATGCCTACCTACCTTTTCCTGCTACGCGTGTTGATTTCTTGTTCCAGCTGTAAATACACCCCTCCAGTTTTCGTTTCCTGTCATGTGCTCTTGGTTCCTGCTGTCATTGGCCGTCAAAGTTTATTAATTCACATTCCCGTCCCTATGGCGTGTGGCACTTTTTATTATGAATTTCCAATCGCAGACTACCAGTTGATTGATGGAGCGGCGGCCCTCTGCAACCATGCCGAGGTTCCTTGCCAACGCCGCGCACCCCTTTGAGTTAAATGAGCGCACACAGCTCCGAGTCGGCTCACATCCTACATATAATTTATCTACGGTGTGGTGTCGATGGCGATGACGAAAGACTTCAAGTTGGCGCTAAGCGAGGGTCATTCAAATTGTGATCGGGTTTATTGATTTGTTGTTGATTCATAGACTCGGATGCGAGTCGGAGTCCGGTGCTGTGAGCGTCCACGGGCAGCCACTGGCAGTTCATCAAGCCACCAGCCCATCTCCATCTCCACCTCCACTGCATACTGCACGGCAGCTATTGTATAGGCGACGTAGAAGGAAATAATCATTATTAATCTTGCGTTTCAGGGTCATTCTAGTTCCAGTGCTCTAGTTTGTTTGTTGCCAGTGGTAAAGTGTTTAACCTTCTTCCATGGAGTAATCAGCAGAGCGCAAGCGTTTCAGAATATGCGGCCTAAAAGAGCCTAGGAGAGAACTACCGTACACCTAATCTGAACGCAAAATAGGAACTCAAATGCAATTGCGAGAGGGCTACTTAGAGACACGGTGGTCCTACGCCCTTCCCTTGGCTTCCTGCTCCATACAGAGTTTCCTCCCACTAGCTGAGGGTGTCTCTTTCATCCACATCCAAGTAGGGCGGGGGGATTCCTCGATGCACGACCATCGTCTTTGACTAGGACGCATGGAGCTTTTGACTCATTCTTCTGTGTTGTGGACTCAGGCGGTCTCAGTTTATTATGCATGTATTAGATTGGAATGGGATGTCAAGGTAGCTAACGTAAGTCTCCTGAACGGCACAGTGAAAATGGCAGCCTATCCAAAGTTAAGCGGATAATGCGTAACGAATTTGATTGAATAGTCAACAACCACGGGGATGGAGGAAAGGGATGGGGGCGATAAACCGTGATGTTTATCTATCATATCATTCTCATAACTCTGCGTGTAACGGACTTACAGCAGATGGTGTAACCAGACCAGGCCCAGCCCCGTTGGTCTCATCGTCGGTACTGCCTTGTGAATGCTTCTTATCTACGACGGCCTCCGCGCGCGCAAATGCCTCTTCCACTTCGGCCTTTCCTCGTCCAACCACTGAGAATTCACTTCCCAAGATCGGAGTAGCAGGATTCGACTCGTCTTCAGGAATTGGAAGGATAGAAAACTCGGGGGACTGATGTGGTTCAGAAACCTGCTCGGTTTCCTCTCCGTCCATTGTGTTCCCGGAAAGCGAGTCAAAGGCTCTGAAGCCATTGCGTTTGATGCGGCGGAATCGAGTCTCGAAACCAGTAATCACGTCCTGCAGTTCGAGTTGGAGGTCGTGCATAGCACTTGGAATAGGGTCAATGGGGGGTGAAGGATGAGAGCCATTCTGAATCGAGTTCGCTAGCTCTGTGAAGTTATTTGACCCTTTCAAGACGGAGCAGCTAAGTAAACAGCCCAGGTTTATGAACAAAAAAAAACAAAAGCACTCACTTCCAACAAGGTCATGATAACGTTGCCAGTCATGATAGGTCACATCGGCGAGCCAGATGTAGTCATATCCTACATCAGCCTGGGCGTCATCGGCTACTTCCCTTACTTGCTCGGTCACCCGCCTAACCTTTTGAATACCGGAAATTGAGATCATGGTAGTGGGTTAGAGAACCTATCCCAAAACTCACCTCCTGTACTTCCTTCTCTAGGTGGGTAGTATACCATCCGTTGACCACATCTTCGGTGCGGCGCAGGTGTTCAGCAAACTTCGTATCAATTTTCGCGAGAACTTTTGTCCATAAGGTAACCTTCTCGTCCGCCGTTTGTGATTCTGTCTTCAACTTGTTAAGGTATGCCTCTGCACCTTTCAAGAACTTTTCCGCATTCTCTACAAGCTGCTCGATAGCCGACTGTACGTCCTTGTTTGCTTCGAGTTCCTGTACTGCGGCTTTGCGCAAGGCGACAAGAGCCTTACGCAGTGACTTCTTCTTTTCCTTGATCACATTATCCAGTTTCTCCTCCCATTTTGCATGACGACCCGTAATGTTGCGGCGCTTCTCGGCGGTTTTCGCAAGTTCTTGGAGGCGACGTTCCTCCAGCTGCTCCTCATCGAGCGAAGGGCTTTCTGTGTCTGCGACATCCTCTTCCTGTATTTCTGGTGCTGATTCTTCGCTGAATTCGATGTCCGCGTAAAAGGCTTCCAGGTCAACATCATCATCAGGTACTCGCGGAATTGCCGGGGTAGATGAAGGGGCAGACGTGGATGATGAGATACTTTCGCCAACCGGGGACGTGTGCGCTTTGACAGGGATGGACTCCACGGGTGAAGGACTGGATGAGGAGAAAGCTTCAAAGGCCGCTTCTCCGTTACTTTGCGAAGGGTGAGATATGGGGGCGGAGATGGGTAGTGATTCTGAAGAAAGGGAAGTCACAGAGGATGGACTGACAGGCTCCACAAAAGTGATTCGTCGCGCCTCATCCGGCGTAGCTGAAACTCCTTGGACAACATGAGGAACAACGGGCGCCCCGACAGAGGCAGTCAGGGAAACGAAAGACGTCGAAGGTGGGTGCGCTGTGACCGCCTCGTCGTCACCACGGCTGAGCTCTTTAATTCGCTCCCAAATTCTTGCCACATGGGGATCAACGAATTGGCGGCGTTGGGCGCGTAAGAAAACCAGGAGTTGCTTGAGGGTGTGCATAATACGTTGCCAGACCGGCCGCATGTAGGGTCTGGCAGCTTGGTAGGTAGAGTAGGTCCTGTCAGCCGCAATAAGGATGTAGGGGCGTGCAGCGTGCTGGCACTTGTTCATGGTGTTGATCACAAAACGAATGCGGGGCTCCAGTAAGGACTCGTATTTCTCCTGAACGGCGGATAAATACGGTTGGGTTACAACACTAACACGCTCCAGCTGTGGGGTGAGGTATTTGTGGTACTGAGGTACGATAACTTTGTTCCACTGGGGAACAATGCGGTGGTTCCATTCGAGCTGCGTGCGAGATACGATGGGTCTTGTAATCCGTATGGCCTGATTAGCGTGGGGCATAGCCCAGTCAACGTATGGAAGGATAGAGGGATGAGACAGGGCCTTGTTTACGGCGGGGAAAATGTACGGTTCCAGAATTAGTCGACGATACTCGGATAGGCCACGACAGACAGGAGACTTGAGTTCCGCATCATGAGGACATGCAGACAAGAAATAAATAGTGAAAAATAGCAAGAGATAGCGTAACAGAGCTTCAGTAAGATTGGAGTTCTTGTCTTTCCGCTTCTGCTGAATCGCGTAAGATACGTCAATGCAGAATTCAGCAACGCACCTTTTTCCCGTGCTTGCTTTTCCGACCCCCTTTGCTCTTCTTCGCTCGAGGAGCTCCCTAAAGATGAAAGAACCAGTGAGCTATGAGTGTAACCTTGGATTCTCAGACATGACTCACAGTATCATGCGAGTCATCGTCGCGAAATCCGTCATGCGGATCCTCACCAGATTTTCCGTTTGTCAGAAGACTTGATTTTTCAAGGAAATGTGAATCAGCTTTCGTCCTCGAAGAAGTTGCCGTGGAGGAGGAATCCGAATCTTGAGGACTGAAATGAGGGGGAGCAGGAGCTTTGCGTATTGCAACCATATTTTAGAAAACAGGACAAAAAAACGGTTGGTAAAGTGACGAAAACCAGAAGCCAGTGGTTTAGAATAATGCAGAGAGGAACATCAGAAATGTCGCACAGCTCATCGCCAACACAACTGAGCCACAGATGCAGGCGTGGGAATTTGTTATATAATATGTCCTTCGTCATCACGCATTATTTCCTTTTGACCTTCCTTCGTGAGATGCATGAGGCGCCTCTCACAACCTATGCTCACAAACGGCGTAAAACTAGAGTCTTGCATGCTCCCTCATCTCCTGTCAAAGCTATCGATCGAGAAGGATTGTCGCTCGTAGAAATGGCCCAACGAATGAAGAAACGCGCCCGGCAATCCACTAATTGTCCCCGCCCTGGTTATGAAAACGGTCTCAGCGGCTCCCAGAAGTTCCTAAAGCGGCCCAAGAATACCCATACTGGTGCCCCTACACCTCCTGACTCTGATACTATATGTTCTTTATCCGTTTTCCCACTGGATCCTCTCACGTCTCTCAACGACGAGACTAATAATCTTCAGTATCAAACTCCTTTCAATATGTCACCTGTCAGCTCTCCTACTGCTCCTGATTCTATGTCTCCTGTTCCTCCTTCTCGTCGCCATCTCTCTGGTACTGGCTCCCGTAATCTCAAAGAAAATAAAATCGTCAAGCGTCTCGCTTCTCCATTCCATAGTTGCTCTGTCTCCAAAGTCTGCTCCAGGTCGGGTTCAAGAACCAACTCACCAAAAAATAAACTCAAGAAGCCTCCCTTCTATATCAAAACCCGTACTCGCTCGGAGGCGAACGCCGATCCAGGCGAGAATATGTCTGATGAGGTACTCCTCCCTGTTAGCGGATCTCTCCCCACACAACGATCTATGAAGACTGGCGTCTGTGGTCCTCATCTGGATGACAGTTCTACTGCGTATTTGCTACATAACCTTTCAGGGCAGGACTGGCTCAAACCTGCGAAGGCACTCTCGCGGAGCTCCTTTCCTGATGATTATGTCCCACCTGGAACGCCATTCCAGGAATGGGATTGCCCTTCTGAAACTTTTCTTGGAGGAGTTCCGCTGCAGACTTCGACACCCAATGCTATCAAGGATACTCTGCGAGGGCACATGTCAATTGATGCTACACTTAGTGCACCTAACACTTTCGTTCCTACCCAACCCCCTGGCGATGTTAATACCAACACGAAGGGCTCTTTCAATCCGGGGGCCCCTGAGTCTTCCCAAGATACGTTGCAGCACCTCAATCATGACCGTATTTTCTCCTCTTTTATTGATGCTTCTCCAACGCTCTCTACATCTATCTTACGACCCCACTGTATGAAGATGATGGGCACTGGTCAAGGCGATCCTGTATTGTTAACTGCTGCTCATTTGCCAGACTCTGGACAAGCGGTCGTGAGTCTGAGCGGCATGCTTGACGGTCTTGACATTGATGGTATGTGCCATTCACGCGTTTATGAAGCCTTCAGTTGCCCCTAGGTGGAGTCAGCCGTCATAGTGCGCATATAGTGCGCATATAGTCCGCCTTCATTCGTCCTGGCTCTGTCTATTCGAGCGCCTACTGTTCCCCACGAGAACTCATAGTTTGCGTTTAACAGGCATGAAGAATGACTCTCCGCGTCTTGTTCAACGTACCCGCTCCCTTGATGATAGCACAAAAAATTCTACTCTACCAAGCCCCTCGTCCGGACGTCAAATAGCCAGTAGAAGGCGAGATAGGGCCAGCACTATCCGGGCATCGGATTATATGGTTAAACCGGTCACCTCGATACTTGGCGGTGGAGAGACGTCAATAGGTGTTGCAGCCTTGACCACACGAACGCGATCGGGTACAATTCGCCCAGTGCGTCCCCCTATGGCTTCTTCGGAGAGCGGCCTCTCTCTGGCCACCTCTCAATCATGTGCTGGACAAAAGCAAACTCCGAGTGCCACCCTGTATGGTCCTCTAGCTCTCGTGGGCTCCGAGAAGAACTTACGCGGCACCCCTAGTTCTCCTCAGAGCAAACAGAGGTCACACTTCCCAGGGTTGGAGGCTACGGAAAGTATGGTTATCGACATGCCTAATGACGAGAGCGATGATGAACTGCTTCTTGACGACAAAGGCTGGAATTGGGACGGGAGATGGGATTAGCTAGTTATTCACCACGCGATTGCTCTAGACCCCATTGCTCTGTTCACGTTTCTTGCACAGGACACGGACCGCTACCAGCATGCTTTGTATTCGACCCGACTGTAGCTGTACTTCCCCATAGACTCCAACATTGCTTTCGTAAACAGTTATATGTTCTCTTCCCGAAAGTGATCGCAATTGCCGATGGCATAACTAGCGCAGCGGAGTAAATGATTTCGCTACTATGTGGAAGAAACAACCCATTTGGATAAGCGTGTTATTTGAGTCGTTCGAGTCGTATACCACGTGAACGTTTTTGTCCTTCCTTTTGTCTCTCATATCACCTTCCTGGCCTACTACCGTCTGGTACCTCGACCAAATGACCGACAATCCTATTCTCCAGGATTCCCAGATGCCTGTTTCACTTAGGTATCCGTCGAGCTTATCTTCGAAACAACGCCAGGCAATTTATCAGGGCCAAGTGCGCGCCTTTTTAGAGGCGTCGGAAATTGTAGAAATGGAAGAAGAAGTCCTGGACGACATCCTCGATGGTTTCGATGGCTTTGATCACGATGCCAGTGATTGTGTTGCGGAGGAGCAAAGTTTCATTCCTGTGCGAAAATTGGAGCGGGACGCTGCCGGGAATATTGAACTACCCCTGCCCTACGGGTTTTACGTCTATTTTGGCTCACAGGGTATGGCTACTCGTTGGACGAAACAACAAATCAATGGGATGCTTGCTCATCTCAAACACCGAGGAAAGCGCTCTTTCTGCGGGTTTGGGTCACGCTGACCATAGTCTACAGGACTACCATCATTCGTGAAGGAATATATCATCACTCGTGCAATCCCCATTCCTGAATTACTCTGTGCCTTCGACGTCTACCTGGTAGGAAGATCGGAGCTTGCTGTATATAGCCATTTAATGCGTCTAGCCAGTGTGAAGAATTACAAGGGAAGAAGCCGACAACCTTAGGATATTTTCTTCAAGTCGTCCTTTCGGGAGAGTGAGAGCAAGTCATCACTCATGCTGACCGGCTTTGACGTCTCAAACCAGACTTCAGTTGCGAGAGCGATTGCCTCAGTACAGTACGCTCAAGGATGCCGTCAACCTAATCACTTCGTCACGGCGGATGCTTATCTTGACTGGCGCTGGTATTAGTAAGTGCAGACATGAATCCGAACCGAACCGAGAGATACTTACTCACGGCTGTGCCGATGAGGCGTTTCATGCGGGATCCCTGATTTTCGCTCGCGCGACGGCGTGTACGCAACATTGAAAGAAAAAGGAGAATTCGACCTGGACGACCCTCAACAGATGTAGCGTCTCTTCTGTACGCGCTGCTGCCATGCCATGTTGACTCGTATCAATCAGGTTTGACATTGAATATTTTAGGGAAAACCCATCCGGTACGCAAACCACTTTCATGTTTACTTTACAAGATCGTTGAGAGTATCTAGTATTCTAGTACGTGACAATCGACTCACACCATCCCAAGCCTAATCCAAGACGATCCACGAAAAGTTCTTTTGCGAGACAGATATATCCATCGAACTTCACCCCTTCGCCGTGTCACCGTCTTATCAAACTTATTGAAGACAACGGACAGGTGAGTTTTCCAAGGTTTAAAGCCACCGCACTTAGATATCTACCTTTTTAGCTTCTCCGTGTGAGTCGTGTCGTCCTGCCCCGGCCTGTTTCGAATGCCATATCTCATCCATTTTTTGCATAGAATTACACCCAAAATATTGACACACTTGAGACCATCGTCGGCGTACGAAACGTCCTGCAATGTCATGGATCTTTCGCAACTGCCTCTTGTCTAGATTGCCACATCCGCGTTCCGGGTAACCTCATCGAGCGAGAAATTATGCAAGGAGAGGTGCCTCTGTGCAAAAGCTGCAGTGATTCCGGAAAAAGATCGAGAAATGTGACAAACAGCATGCAAAAGCGTCGCCGCAAGCCGGACAGTGATGATGATGAAGAGGACGATACTCTGTTCCCGCCGTGGATAATGAAGGTGATCACATTTCCTACACCCGATTCGTCGTTCTGAAACGGCAGCCCAGCCTGATATCACATTCTTTGGTGAGAAGCTGACCGATAATTTCGAGAAGTGTTTGGAAGCAGACAGAGAGCAAGTTGATCTCCTGCTCATAATCGGCACATCATTGAAAGTCGCCCCAGTATCCGACATTATCGGTGAGTCCCCCATTGCCTCGGTGCAAGTTTTGTACGACATTTCCGCCACCAGCACACATGCCTCATTCTGTACCACAAGTACGCGTTCCCCAACCTTGCGAACTTTTTTCATGACATCAACGTACGCTAGATTCTGATCAACAAAACGCCCGTGACCCATATCAATCCTGATGTATGTGCTTCCCCCTGCTTACCCGTCGACGTTTCTCACCGAAATTGCTAGATTATACTTCTGGGGGACGCGGATAACATCATCGAACATCTCTGTGATAAGATCGGATGGACCCTACCGCCTGCGAAGGCCGGGCAATACTTGAGTGGGAAATTCCCTGCATTGATGAGGCGTCGATCACAAGAATATATAAGTTTTGGGCCTAAACGGGTGGCGGACAGGTATGTGAACCTTCGAGGTCGCCCGCGGTGTAAAGCTAACTTGTCACAGCCATATTTGGATTTTTGAGGGCGCCGAGGGAGGAAAGTGGTTGTCTGACTTTGAGGCAGCGCAGGCGCAAGCCGCTCAGACATCCGATCCTTCCCCCAATCCCCAATCCTCGTCTTCAGCGCCAATGACCGTAGTAGATGCCCCTCGTGATACGAAGAGGGCGCGTGTTTTATGATGTTACCCGGCCTTTGTCACGCCCAGACGAGGTTTCAGCGACGTAGCCGTAAGCGGAATGCATTTTTTGACAACCGCGATTGTCGGTCAAGGTAGTCTTCGTAGAAGCCAACGATAAACTCTTCCGCTTTGAAACCAAACCGATTGTAAAGTAGCTTTTTGGATCATGATCAGGGGCCTTGGTTATTACGGACATATAATAATCATACCATCGCCGGGTTATTTGTAGACACATGGAGAGTGATGTCTTTTTTTGGATTGCGATCGACGAGGTGATACAGCATGGCACTGGGGAGACTTCGCACCGATGACCTCAGGGACAAGGAAAGGCGTGCTCACGTTGCAATCTGTGCATTCTCCCAGCCAGCGCGGACCGCGAGATAGGTAATGTAAGTCTCATCCGGCGAGCTGAGGATACCGCATCCGACCACAAGACGCTTATACATCGCCACGATCGTTGCTCTCTCGGGAACATGCAGCAAGGAGTCGCTCACTATTACAAATCAGATCCCATCAGATCCATCCTCTAGTAATAGACACTTACCGTCAATTCCAGACCAAAACGAGCGACGCAATATGTCATGAACTTGTTGCAGGTGTTCGCCTGTCAACGTCATATATGTGATGGGCGCGACAGATTCCTGAACTGCGGCCCTGCTTGGGCTGCTCTGCATCAGTGCTCGGCTCACAAATTCATCGAATATCAAATAATCCTTACAATTTCAGCACATAATGGGCACGGATGTCCTCCATGAGGTCCATCCATGGGGACCTTACTTCCCAGTCAGCAGCAATGACTGGTGAACGATGAACGACGAAGCCGTTCAGCCGCGACAAGAATGAGCTCCGATACGGCGTTGTCCTTATATCGTACAGGGCGCGAAGCACATCAGGGTCAGGTCCCTGTCTCTTAGGAGTAGGGGGCAATGCAACAAGCGCACGGGGGGGCTCCGGACGCAAGAGCGGCCGAGACAAGTTATGTGTTCGCAAGTGCTGAAGAGAACAAAGAACTTGAGTACGTCGCCTGACTTTTGAGAGTTAAATTGCGGTACATACGCGTTGCACCTTCAGCTTCCGCAATATGATGGCTTCTGCGACGGTCAGCGAGCTTCGTGGTCTTGTCTCGAGGACCTCTATGAGTCTTGTTTCCTCGGACACGGAGAGGAGTGAATAAGGCCTCCCCTTGAATCGAGCATACGCATTAGTTAACTTTTCAAAAGAGTCATGTATGGACTAGGACAAAGCGTGCTCACAAGGTCGTCCCTCTCGTACTGCTCCTCCAGCTCATTTCTACGCTCTGCATACTGCGCGAGCACAGACCCCGCAACATCATCAAAATTCGTATCCTCGCTGTTCACGAAGGCATATTTCGATGCAAGCAGATCAAGTAAGGGTTGAAGGGAGACGACCGGAACAGAGTCCGACGAGCTTCCTGGGGTCGCGCGCGACGTGTTCGCATCATCGGTTTTCTTTCTTCTTTTTCTAGAGGAGCGCCCTCTTCGCTACGACCCTTAAAAGTCAAAGATTTTTCATAGGCACATGGAGGAGTTGGGAGCGTACCGTCGGCTTATCGACATAAGCAGCCTCACCGTCACTATCGTCCAGGGCCCATCCTTCTGAAGACTCATCCTCTGGTTCTAGCGATGACGCTACGTTTATCACGAATTGGCATTTCAG
>WNFO01002814.1_pt1 | contig 14482 bp, 12 predicted proteins | sample 5400251 | NCBI WGS metagenome assembly WNFO01 (sample SAMN13153354, study PRJNA577476) | soil metagenome | isolation source: 100 cm saprolite under Madrone tree | place: USA:California | collected 2016-06-14 | reverse complement strand
TCACCGGGTCCTGCGCTTTCGCGAAAAACCGAACCTCGATCTGGCTGAATCGTTTTTGCGAAAGGAAAATTTCCGTTGGAACGCGGGGATGTTCGTTTGGTCGGTGCCTACAGTGCTCCGCGAATTCAACCGTCAGGCTCCGGAGCTGGCTGATTTCATTTCCCAGCTTAGGGCGCCGGAAAATTTCGAGAAAGCTTTGCGTGAGCGCTTCAGCAAACTGCCGCGCATCTCATTCGATTACGCGATCATGGAAAAAGCCGACCGCGTCCTTGTAGTGGAGGCCAGCTTCGACTGGGACGACATCGGAAGCTGGAGAGCAGTGGCCAATTACTTTCAGAAGGACAACCAAGGAAACGCTGCGAACCGCGCTATTACCGCGCTCGATTCCAGCAACAACATCGTTTTCGAAGAAGATGGAACAAGCGTCGCGCTGCTTGGAGTTCATGACCTAATTATCGTGCGAACGCAGGATGCGCTATTGATCTGTCACCGACACGAAGCCGAGAGGATCAAGGACCTGATCGGCAAAATTCCGCCGGAGCTGCAATGATGTTGCTCCCGGCGCGCCCCGGCCTGTCCGCCGTAGCCTTAGCGGAGGCTGGCGGTCGCGCCCTACCAAGAATATGAATCCAATTTTGGCTCTCGATTTTGGCCGTGCGCGCATCGGGGCAGCAATCTCTGATCAGTTGCAGTTGCTGGCGCATCCGCTCGAAACCATCCCGGCGAACGAGCAGGCGTCATCCCGCGTCGCGGAAATCGTGCACGAAAAGAACGTTGATCATGTCGTCGCGGGATTACCCAAGCGGATGGACGGTCAGATCGGCGCTGCCGCGACCGAAGTCCTCCAGTTTGTAGAAAAGCTGCGCGCGATTCTGCCGTGTCCGGTTGTCACCTGGGATGAACGGCTAACTACCGTAGCAGCGCATCGGGCCCTGCGCGACGCAGGCAAGAAAACGCGGCAGACGCGAGGCTACGTGGACCAGGTAGCAGCCCAAATGATCTTGCAGGGCTATCTCGACAGGCGCGCCGCGAAGGGAGAAGCCAAAAGTGATCGGTGATCCGTGATCGATGAACAGTAAGTTTCATACCGATCACAGTTCACCGATCACTAGATTGCCATGTCGCGAAGGCTAAAGCTCATTTTGGCTTACGACGGGGCCCCGTTCGCCGGTTGGCAAAGCCAATCTCATGGCAACACGATCCAGGATCATCTGGAGCGTGCCTTTGAGCGCGTCACCGGCAGGCCGGTGCGCGTTCACGGCGCCGGGCGAACGGACACAGGCGTCCACGCCATCGCGCAATGCGCGCACGCCGACATTGGCAAGCTTTTGGCGCCTGCGCGTTGGACCGAAGCGCTCAACGCGTTGCTGCCTCCAACCATACGCATGCTTCGCTGCCGATATGTGTCGAACGAGTTTCACGCGCGCCTTTCTGCAAAAGGAAAAATTTATCGCTACAGAATCTGGTCAGCACCTGTTTTGCCGCCATTCGAATATCGTCGTGCATGGCACATCTCGCGGCCGCTCGATCTCAAAATTCTGAGAACTGCAGCCAAACATTTCGTCGGCACGCATGATTTTGCCGGCTTCGCTGCCAATCGCGGCAAAGTGGATGAAAGCACGACGCGCACAATTTATTCTGTGCGCGTCCGGCAAAAAGGTTCTTATGTGAAAATGGAGTTCGATGGCAACGGGTTCCTCTACAAAATGGTTCGGCTAATCGTCGGGTCGCTTGTAAAATGCGCGCTCGGCAAAATGAACATCGAGGATGTCACTGCGGATCTCGATTCGGGCCAGGCTACGTCAGCTCGTTTTGCCGCGCCCGCCGAAGGATTATTTCTGGTGCGCGTGCGCTATTGATCTGTTAAGAAATCGGGTGATTTGGTAGGGCGCGACCGCTGGGCACGCCGGACAGAGTGTGAGGATTTAAGGCGTTGGTATATTAGGCAAGATGCGTCCCGTTACTTCGCCGAAGCCAACGCGGTAGTTATCGCCCTGGCACCATCCTGTAATAGTGAGCGTGTCGCCGTCTTCGAGCCACTTACGGGTTTCGCTGTTTGGTAGCTTGAGCGGGTTCGCACCGCGCCAGGTCAATTCCAACATGCAACCGCGCGATTCTTCGGTCGCTCCGCTGATCGTTCCGCTCGCAAGCAAATCACCGGCTTGGAGATTGCAACCGTTCACGGCGTGATGAGCAAGTTGCTGCGCGATGCTCCAGTAGAGGTTTTGAAAATTTGTGCGTGTGATGATGTGGGGCGCATCCATTGATGAGGTTTGCAGGCTCGCTTCAAGCTGAATGTCGAAGGTGAAATCATTTTTGTCGCGCAAGTACGCCAGTGGCTCAGGGTCCTGCAGCGGCAAAGCCTTCCTGAATGGTTCGAGTGCCTCCAGCGTGACAACCCACGGCGAAATGCTCGTGCAAAAGTTCTTCGCCAGGAAGGGGCCGAGCGGCTGATATTCCCATGCCTGGATGTCGCGCGCGCTCCAATCGTTCATAAGAACAAGACCGAAGATGTGATCAATTGCGCGATCGATCGGTATCGGTTCGCCTAACACATTGCCGGGACCGATCAGGAACGCCATTTCCAATTCGTAATCGAGACTTTTGGTCGGACCGAAAACCGGAGCCGATGCATCTGGCGGCTTGGTCTGGCCGCTCGGACGGCGGACGTCAGTGCTGCTGACGACAACCGAGCTGGCGCGTCCATGATACGCCACGGGCAACCACTTCCAGTTGGGCATGAGCGCATTCTCCGGCCCGCGCAACATCGTGCCGACATTGTGCGCGTGATGATACGACGAATAAAAATCTGTGTAATTGCCAATGCACGTCGGCAATTTCATTGCGACGTCTTTTTGTGCGTGAAAAACTCTTTCACGCAGCCGAGTGTCATCACGCAGCGTTGGCGTCTCAGCCGAAAGAAGATGTTGGAGGGTCTCCCGTGTCCTTCGCCACGCCAATCGACCCAGCGCAAGAAACGAATTCAGCGAATCTTCCGAAAAGACTTTTCGTCCTTGAAATTCCGACGACTGAAAATGACCGAGCTCTTCGAGCACGGAGAGATCGACAATCAAATCGCCGATGGCAACGCCAACCCGCGCCTTAACGTCTCTCGGTTCAAAGATCCCGAAGGGAAGATTTTGAATGGGAAAATGCGAATCGGGCGGGACTTGGATGAATGATTTGAGCGGCATGGTAGGGGCGATTGACCTCAATCGCCCGGCGGTCTGTGTTTTACGCGAATCGGGCGGTTCAGGTGAACCGCCCCTACGTTACAGGAATCCAAGCGCGCGCAAATCGTCCCGCGGCTCATCGAAGCTGCAACTGCCAAACGACGTCACGAATTTCCTTCGATATCGCAGCCGTTCGAGATCGATCTTCCATTCGCGCCACGCGAAAAAATCGTCGGCGAATACAAAGGAATTAGCGTTCTCATCCTCCAACATCTTCGAAGTTTGGCTTGCATCCCATCGATGCTCCGCCGCGAGCACTGCGGCGCCGAGCACATTAAGAAATCCGTGCATCTTTGTTTTTACCTCATCGCGAAACTGGCGAATCGGATGATGCAGCCCCGCCGTAAACTTGATCGGGAGTTGATGCGTAGCTGGCGTCACGAGAGCCTTGGCGATCTGTGGCGAGGTAGGAAATGCCTCAGCGGTCACTCCGCCGGTGCGCAATTTGTAACCGAACGTCGCCAGGTCGGTATCGGAGTTATGTTCCGCCAGTAACGCGATCGTTTCCTGGGCTCTATCCGGCGGCGCTTCCCAGAAAGCTGGTAAGTCACCGACAATCGATTTTGCTTCTTGCAGTAATCCGGAATCCACATCGTGCGGTAAAAGCATCTCGAGATGACTAATCGACACGAGATCGACATTACTCGACAGCGAACGAATGGCCGCATCTGCTTCGTCGAGCGCGTCAAGAAAGCCATCTGCATTTTCGGTTTTAGGCCCAAGCGCAGCAACACGTAACGGATGCGCAGGATCGAACTGCGAGAGGAGTTGCCTTCCTGCGTCGAATTGCTCAACTGGAAGAACAAATGCGCCGAGCATCCACGCTTCGGGCGAGCGCACATATTCAGCCTGATTTCGCAGCGCTGATTCGATCTGCAGGCTGCACGGCGGGAACATTCCCGCATAATCAATCGATGTCGCAAGTAGAGCCTGAAGCGAACTGGCCGGCATAACGCGAAGCGAACCGTCCGTTTACTGCCTTGCCAGGTCAAATCATTGGTTGCCGATATTTAGTGACGAGACTCGACTTTCTTTCCCAAATGCTGTAGAAAGCTCGCCTTTAATGGCGATCACGGAGTCCACTTCAGGCTTTGACTTGATAGTGTGCGCGTGCGGAGAACAGGAATATACGGCACATGATGCAATCGATGCAGCCATTTTTAGGGGCGAGCTGGCGGTAAAGTGGAAAGAATTTCTTGATGAGATCGAAGCGGAAAAACGCGCGGATGAGCTAGACTTGGATTTGGACGAGTCCACAATTTCTAGTGCGGCAGAAGCTTTTCGTTACGAATGCGATTTGATCACTGCTGAGGAAACGGAAGCGTGGCTGGCAAATCGTGGCCTGAGTTTTGATGACTTCAGCGACTATTTTACTCGTCAATATTGTGCCACCGCGATTCGCGAAAACCTCGTTTCGGATGAAGTGGAATATCCGTGCGCTTCGTCCGACCTGCGCCGGTCGTTCCTGACGGAATTGATTTTGTCCGGAGATTTGGACCGAATCACGAGCGATTTAATGGCTCGTCTCGCGGCGCGCTGCGCAGGAGAACCGAGTTTAGATGCGATTGCTTCCGAAGAGAGGAAATTCTTGCATCGGAACAGCATTAATCCGGCACAACGAGCGAATTGGGTGAAGAAATTGCGCCGCGATTCGGGATGGTTGGATGAAATGCTCGCGATGGAGGCAGCATACCGGACGCATTGCGACAGGCTGCTTGTCCCTGAAGCGCGTCAACATGAATTGATGGCTTTACGATTGCCGTTGACGCAATTCGAAGTCGAAGTGATCGAGCTGGAATCACACGATGCCGCCAGGGAAGCGCTGTTGTGCGTGCAACAAGACGGAATGTCAATGGAGGAAGTTGCCACTGAGGGACGTTACCCTTATCGACGTTCGCACTTTCTCTTGGAAGACCTTCCCGTGGATGCCCAGCAGAGATTCCTAAGCGTTTCGGCGGGGCATGTGCTCGAACCGACCGCGCACGGTGACGGATTTGAGCTGTGTCGCGTCATTAGCAAGGTTGAGCCGCAAGCGGACAACCCAACCGTTCAGTCGCGGATCGATCAGCGACTACTCGACCGGCATTTCTCTGAGCTAATGAGCAAATATACGCGGTGCCGGCTCGGCGGCGTGTCACCTGCCAAAGAATGAAAGTTCAAGACAGCGAAATTCTGCGGCGTTCATCGGTTTTCCGTTTTCTCGCCGATGAACATTTCGCCGCGATTGAGCCGCTCTTGCAGGAAGAGCACTACGAATTCGGGGACGTGATCGTAAAGCAGGATGATCCGGCGGATTCGTTTTATGTTTTGACCAAAGGACGAGCGCGCGCACTCAAGATCAAACCGGATGGTGAGGAAATCCCATTGGGCGTGCTAAAACCGGGCGATGCCTTTGGCGAGGCTGCGTTAGCCGAAGGTGGAACACGAAAAGCCACCGTGCGCTGCAGCACAGCGGTCGATGTGCTGCGGATCGATCGCGATGACTTTCTCGAACTCGTCCACCGGGTGCCTGAGTTGAAGCAATATGTCGAGACGACTGGCCGCAATCGGGCCCTCCAAAGCTTTCTTTATCAATTCAGCAACTTCGGCCGGCTTCCGACGACTGTGTTACGCAGCATGATCGACAAGTTAGAGCCGATCACCTTTGAAAAAGGCAACCTGATCATTCGGGAAGCAGACGATGCCGGACCACTCTACATCATTGAGAAAGGACGAGCGCGCGCGTTCTCGGGAGTGGATGGAGGAGAACGCAACCTGGCTTTTTATCGCGAGGGCGATTTCTTTGGTGAATTATCGGTCTTGAACGGATCGCCGCGTTCAGCGTCCGTCGAGGCGTTCACAGATTGCCAACTGCTTTCCCTCAAGCTGAAGTCGGTGCAAGAGTTGCGGCGCCGGTTTCCAGAGTTCGACAAACTGTTGGGCGAGCGTCTCGCGCTTTATCAGGCGAAAACGGAAGCGCGTATCCCGTTGGATTTCACTACCGAACTACTGCCCGCCGAAACACAGGTACAAAACAAAGTTCAGCTGGATGGTGAACATCCTCCGACGGACACCGAAGACGAGGAAGCTGCCTTTGCCGACGACCACGGCTTATTCCGCAAACACGGCAGGCGAATCCGCAAAATCGATCATGTGATGCAAATCGACGAGATGGACTGCGGTGCGGCTTGTCTCGGAATGATCTGCCGATATTTCGGACGGAAAGTAAGTCTGCCGCGGATTCGGCAACTCTGTCACACAGCCACCGACGGCACGAGTCTCAAAGCGATTTCTCGCGCTGCGACCGAACTTGGGCTCGCGGCGCGTGCTTTGAAAATCTCGCTTCGCAATCTCCCGCTCATGCCGTTGCCGGCAATTGTGCACTGGGAAGGCAATCACTGGATCGTTCTCTACGATGTCGATCGGCAGTTCGTGCGTGTGGCCGATCCCGGCATTGGATTGCGGAAACTTCCCCGTCCTGAATTTGAAGCGAAGTGGACAGGGTATGCGGCACTCTTCGATTACACGCCGGCATTCGAACAGGCGCCGGAAAGCAAACCCACGCTGGCGTGGGTCCTTCCATTTCTTGCGCGCTTTAAAGTGATCTTGCTCCAAGCGCTGGGGCTGGCTGTTGCTGTCAGTTTTCTGCAACTGCTCTTCCCGGTGTTCACTCAGCTGGTGGTCGATAAGGTCATTGTGGAACATGACATTGGCCTGTTGAACACGATCCTGTTTGGCTTGTTAGCGGCGATCGTTTTCGTGCAACTCTCCACTCTCGCGCAGGAATATCTGCTGGCCTTTGCGGCCGTACGACTTGATACGGTGGTTCTCGATTTTTTGAGTCGGAAACTTCTTTCCCTGCCGATGACTTATTTCACAAGTCGTCGCACAGGCGATATTCAACGCCGGCTCGAGGGGGCCAGGCAAGTCCGCCAATTTGCCGTCCAACAAGGGATTGGCGCGTTGCTGGCAGGAGTCTTTCTCGTGGGCGCAGTCATTTTAATGGCGATGTACAGTCCACTGCTCACCATCACGTTTCTGGCAACAACGCCGATCTATGTTGGGTTGATGATCGTTTCCGTAAAGGTCCTTCGTCCGCTGTATCAAGGCGTGGAAGAAAGCCAGGGAAAATATAGTTCGCATCAGATTGATGCCATCAAAGGCATCGAGGCAGTGAAAGCCGCTTCGGCTGAGGGCGCATTTCGCGACGCCATGCTGAACGAGTTCCTCTCCGTCTCACAAAAACTTTTCAAGGCAACCTTCATCGTGATGTCGTGGGACAGCGTCCTGCAGACCGTCGGGCTTCTCTCCACCGCCATTTTCCTGTGGGTCGGTGCTATCCAAGTCATTCACGGTCGCTTGAGTGTGGGTGGTTTTGTCGCATTTAGCTCACTCACAGCCATGGCCTATGCGGGAATTTTGCGCGCTCTCGGAATTTGGGACAGCTTGCAACAGGCCGCTGTTCTGCTGAATCGGCTAAACGATATTTTCGAACAGGAACCGGAACAAGGTCATGATCGTTCCCGACTTGTCCCGGTGCATAGCCTCGAAGGCCATCTCCAGCTTCGGGGAGTTAGTTTCAAATACGGCGGGCCCGAATCGCCGGATATTTTAAAGAATATCAACCTGGACCTGGCGCCAGGGCGTATGGTGGCGTTTGTAGGCCGCAGCGGCTGCGGAAAAACGACGCTCATCAAATTGATTGCGGGCCTTCTTGAGCCGACGGAAGGAACAATCCTCTTCGACAACGTCGATCTAAGAACTCTCAATTATCGCGATGTGCGACGGCACATCGGAATAGTGCTTCAGGAAAATCACATGTTTAACGAAACCATTGCGCGCAATATTTCTTTTGGTGATCCCGAGCCGGATCTCGACCGGGTGCTTTCGGCCGCCCAAGCCGCTGCTGCACACGAATTCATTATGCGGCTCCCACTTGGTTACGAGACGAAGATCGGCGAATCGGGGCTTTCTCTTTCTGGTGGCCAGAAACAGCGCATCGCGATTGCGCGGGCGATCTATAATAATCCACCAGTGCTGATTTTCGATGAGGCAACAAGCGCGCTCGACAGCGAGTCGGAGCGCGCGATCCAGGAAAATCTCGGTCGATTAATGGCGGGCCGCACTACGATCGTGATCGCGCATCGCTTGAGCACGATTCGCGAAGCGCATTCCATCGTTGTCCTAGAACAAGGCAGCGTTGCCGAGATTGGCAAGCACGATGAGTTAATGGCACAACGCGGTCTCTATTATTATCTTTCCAGTCAACAACTGGGGATCTGAGCCAATTCCTTCATGAGCTCACAGTTAACTCAGCGCGCCTCTCTCGATGCGGAATCTGAAATGTTGCCGCAGGAACCGCCGCCCTGGATCGTTCGATCATCGGCCTGGCTACTGATCGGGGCGTTCCTGTTTGCGCTGTTTATCGCCATTATCGTGCGCTTGCCGGAAACGGTGCATTGCCAGTTCGTCCTGATCCCGGCCACCGGCGCAGACCCTATCCAATCACCGCGGCAGGCAATTATTAGTCGTGTTGCGGTCAATGAGGGGCAACCCGTGAAACCCGGCGAGGAGCTGTTTGTTTTGCGTTCTGACGAGATCCGCGGCTGGGACACGCAGTTTCGCACGCTCACCGAAGATTTACGCTCGAAAGAACAAAGCCTGACTCAGTCTGAGACTGCATACGCTGCGCAACTCGAGATCAAGAAAGCTGAAATTGAGCAGGCAAACAGCGAAGTAAAATTCCGCGAGAATCACGTCGCTACGAGCCGCGAGCTGGTCTCGCGCATGGAGAAATTAGCAAAGCAGGGCGGCGAATCGGAAATCGACCTTGTAAAGTTGAAACTCGATCTGGCCGGCTCCGAAAAAGATTTCAGCGTGGCCCAAAGGACTTTGCAACAGGTGAAGCTCGACCGTGAGCGAATGGGAACGGAGCATGCGGGCCTGCGCGGCGAGCAGCAATCAGAAATTGAAAAACTGAAGATGCGCATCGGCGCACTGAAAATAGATTTGGAAAATACCCAGCAAAATTTGCTCACGATCCGAAGTCCATACGAGGGCGTGATCACTTCCATGGACCAGCGCACGGTGGGCAGTTTTGTGCAGCAGGGACAAGTGCTTTGCCAACTGGCACCCAAAGATGCGAAACCACGGGCCCACTTGATTTTGCCTGAAGCAGGCCTCCCGAAACTCGCGATCGCTCAACGCGTCCGGTACTTTTTTGAAGCGTTTCCCTATCAGCGTTATGGCACGGTGACTGGAAAACTTGACTGGATCAGTCCGTCGGCTGTCACGACTACTGACGGGCCGCACTTTATTGCCCTGGGATCACTTGACCGTTATGAGATCTCCCAGCACTCGGGAAAAGTTCTGCCGCTTCGCGTCGGAATGAGGGGAGATGCGCACGTTATCATTGGTGGCCGGACGCTGATCGAGTACGCCTTCGAACCCATTCGACAGCTGCGTGAAAGCATGAAGCAATAACTCCTCGGGCCGTCATGCAAGAACCGCGCTCCAGGCTGAGAATTGAAGACCTGACCACAAGCAATCAGGCCATGGCGCGCTGTTTGCAGTTGGCGGCACTGGCCTCGAAATCGGACGTTCCAGTAGTGTTGCTTGGTGAGACCGGCACAGGCAAAACCTTGCTCGCTCACGCCATTCACAACTCTTCGGCGCGCGCAGGCCGGTCGTTCATTGCGTTTAACGCCCTCGGCAATCAGCGACACGCTGCTCGAGAGCCAACTGTTCGGCCATGAGCGCGGCGCCTTCACCGGCGCTCAGCAAAGCGTCAAAGGAAAATTCGAGCTCGCCGACGGCGGCACGCTTTTTTTGGATGAAATCTCCGAAATGAGTCCCCTTGCCCAGGTAAAAATCTTGCGCGTGCTCGAATATGGGGAATTTGAGCGCCTCGGCTCCGAACGAATGCTCACTTCCAATGCGCGGATCATCTGCGCATCCAACTGTTCGCTGCGAGAACGAGTGCAGCAGGGAAAATTCAGGGAAGACCTTTATCAGCGTCTCAATGGCCTCACCTTGCTCATCCCTCCACTTCGCGAACGGTTCGAAGAATTGCCAGCGTTGATTGCTGCGGAATTGAAAACGGCCGGGTTAAAAGAAGGCAAAAACATCACCGCCATTCATCCCCAGGCGATGGAAAAGTTGCTTCGCCACAAGCGGCCCGGAAACCTTCGCGAGCTCAGTCACACCGTGCGCACCATGACTCTTTTTTGCGATGCCTCGGTGATTCTGCCCGAGCATGTCGTCTTCCCCCCCGACCTGGAGCCAGATCGAGCTAATTCTGAATTGGCGAACTCGTTTCCCACTCCGGCCAGCAACAACAAACAGAACGACGCTGCTATCGATCTATCGATGGAAAGCGCAATGAAAAGACACGTCCGGTTCGTTTATGAGCAGGCAAATCAGAACCAGCGGCGGGCGGCAAAATTGCTCGGTATTTCTCGGTCAACCCTGGCACGATACCTCCGAAGCGGTGCCTTAAAATAAAGCACGCTTGGTCTAAAAATGGAGCCGGGGCGCCTTGTAATGAGCTCCCACGTTCACTCCGTCTGCAATGGCAATTGTTTATTTTCGGCGACGAACCGCTGCGTAACTCCTTCCCGGTGAAGGACAAACTCGGCGGCTATTCCTATCTTGATCAAGTTTTGCGATACTTGGCACGGATGCTGATAACACAAAGGCCAACGTGAGTGCACCGAAGAGCAAAAAAAATGCGCCCGCCGGAGAGTCAGGAAATCAAAGGCCAAAGCGCAAGAAAGCAAAATTGATTCGTCTGGATGACCTGATTCCAAAACAGGACGTAACAGGCGGGCATCGCTACCTCTTCGGTGTCACCGACACAACACCAACCAACGAAAAACGAAAATAAAATGGCACAAAAAAAGAATCCAAGAAGATCAAAGTCTGTGACCTGAAGCCGAAAAAAGATGCTAAAGGCGGTATGGCCGCCAACGTCTCAACGGGCCATAGCCTCCAGAGCCACCAGATGCAGAGTCACCAGGCTCAGGCTCACCAGATCAACCAGAGTAACCGCGGAATATAAGGTCAAAGATAAAGGAGCCGCACTGTGGTTCGATCCCGCGTGCCGCTTTTATGTGACTGATACAACAGAAACAGCGAACAACCCAGCAAGGGACAAGTAACAACATGCAGGACAAGAAAAAGAAAACCCAAAAAGAGATCAAAGTCCAGGACATTAAGCCAGCAAAGGATCCTAAAGGCGGTGCTCCGTCGGGGCCGCCCGTCGGTCCCGTCGGTCGCGGCGTCACCAGGCCGGGTAACAGCAACACCTGAAACACCAGCAAGAATAAGGTTAAAGAGTCGCACCGTGGTTCGACTCAGTGGTGCGGTTTTTTGTTTATCCGTTCCGCGACTCTCCACAAACAGTCTTACAGTAAAGGGCTGCGATTCTCCCCGAACGTCGCAGGCAGCTCTGGCGAGAACGCGGCATCGGAGCCGATGGTAGCACATCGAGGCTCACAATTACTGCCGGACGCGTTTTGCGCAGCTCACTTCCGCGAGCGGGATCGAGAGTCACCCAATGGACGTCGTAGCGCTTAGGGACCATTGAGTCCGTCGGCCGAGGTGGACTCCCACTCGGACCAATCCTCTTTCCCGGCAGCCATGGCGTTCGCCGTTTCTTCCCAGGAGAGCTTTGGCCGGCTTCCACGCGCGGGACGCAAGACAATTTCGTCAGCCTTTTCCTCCGCGATGATTGTATCCGTAATATGGTATTTACGAAGCGAAGCGGCGGGCAAGCGAATGCCGCGTGAGTTGCCAATTCGAGAAACCTTAAGCACTGCAGTCTTCATTTCGTATGCGCGGTACTAACATCACGTTCAGAATCCAGCCCGTGCTAATCGCAGGAGGCGAGTTGCGGAGCCATGCTGAAAGAGGCGCGCAATTCGCCTCCTGGTGAAATTGTTTGAATGCCCTGCTTGTCCTCGAACGCGTGTTGCTGATGGTGGTCGGTTAAACCCCAGCACGGCTCAACGCAAAGAAACGGTCCGCCATCGGACCACAACGTCACGTAGGGCACGCCGGTGAGATCCAAGGTCACCCAGCGGCCGCTCGGCGGATCGACATAGGAAAAGTTGCGCCTGCGAACATCAACCAGCTCCAGAATGACCGAACCCGGCAATTCATTCTTTGAAAACGGCATTTCGCCACCGGGGAATTCGATGTCGCGCGTTTCCCCTGACAAATAATTCCCCGGCGAAAAGTATCTGCGGTAAAGCCCCTTCGGCATTTGTAAATGAAAGCTTTCAAACGAAGTCGCACCGAATCCGGGATGCAACCCAAACGATACGTGCGCGGTCAATTCCGGTTCGTGGTTCCGAAACTCAAAGAGCACAGTCAATTTGTTGTTGTCGATGCTGTACGTCAGATCTACGCCGACTCTCAGCGGATATTCCGTTGGCGAAAAATCCTCCGGAGTAATCCGATATTTCAATGAAGCGCCGCTGCCCTCATTCGAGAATCCCGCGAAGCGCCATGTCTTTAAGCGAAGGAAACCATGGTTGCCGCCTTTGATTTCGCGACCCCGGTAAAGACTTCGACCATCTTTCAGCCGATGAAGGTAATAGCCCATGACAGTCGCGTGGTTTGCCCAACCCTCAGCTGGTGTGGAAAGATCGTTGTCACGGTAAAGAAAGCCAGTCCACTGGCCGGCTTCATTGACACGCGCCAGGCTAATTAGTTCTGCCCCAAGACGTGAAACGACGATGCGGAGACCGTTCTCCTCATCAGTCAAAACGTCGAGCTGTCGATCTTCGCGTTTCTCCTCCGTGTGCGAAAACTTCATCGCGGTTGCTAGGGGCGGTTCACCGAACCGCCCGCCCTGTGCGTAATCGCATGTGGGAACGGGCGATTGAGGTCAATCGCCCCTACCTGTGAAAATCTCGCTACGACTCATGGGAACAAGCCGCGCACTTGTTTGGCTTTGATGACGCGCTCCACGCCAATGGCCATGGCCGCTGTGCGATGCGAAATTTTGTGTTCCTTCGCTCGCCTGATCACTTGCGCAAACGAATGCTCGAGGATTCGGAAGAGTTTGTCCGTCACTTCCGATTCCGTCCACAGAAACGCCTGCAAACCCTGCACCCACTCGAAGTAAGAAACGATCACGCCACCGGCGTTGCAGAGAATGTCCGGGAGCACGAAAATTTCGCCCCAGCGCTCTTCGAGAATCAGGTCTGCGTCTGGAGTAGTCGGGCCGTTGGCAGCCTCGGCAAGGATGCGGCATTTGAGTTGCCCGGCGTTTTTTCCGGTAATTACTCGATCGACCGCTGCCGGCACAAGAATGTCGCATGGTAGTGTGAGGAATTCTTTGGGATCAACATGGTCGTCCTGAGCGAATGCCCGCAGATTTCCCTTCTTTAGCACGTGCTGCTCCGCGGATTTCACATCGATTCCCTTCGGATTGTAGATTGCTGCTGTGTGATCGCTGATCCCGATGACTTTGACGCCGCTCTTGTAGGCAAGCGACAGGGCCGCCACCGAGCCAACGTTGCCGAATCCCTGCACGATGGCGGTGCACTTTTCAGGATCCATTTTCAGCATGTTCATGGACCGCTCGATGAGATAAACAGCACCGCGCCCCGTCGCTTCTCGTCGGCCTTCGGTCCCACCGATGGCGACCGGTTTGCCGGTGACGATTTCGTTAACGGCGTAGCCCATGTAAACGGAATAGGTATCCATGAACCAGGCCATGATCTGTTCGTTCGTGCCCATGTCCGGCCCCATGATGTCGGTGTGCGGACCGACGAACGGAATCATCTCCTGCATGTAACGGCGCGAGACCGCCTCCAGTTCGTTACGGGATAATTTTGTGGGATCAATAGCGACGCCGCCCTTGGCGCCCCCATAAGGCAACTGCGCGAGCGCGCATTTCCAGCTCATCCACATTGCCAGCGCGGCCGTTTCACCCATCGACAACGAGGGCGCGAACCGCGTGCCGCCTTTGGTCGGGCCGAGCGCAATGTGATGTTGAACACGGTATCCCTGGAAGGCTTTGGTGCTCCCGTCGTCCATGTGCACGGGGAGCGTTACTGCGACGGCGCGCTTCGGATACGTCGCCCACTCGCGATCGCTCTCGTCGATGTTTAAATAATCGGCGATGACGTTAAACTGGTCGCACGCCATTTTGAAAACCTCGTCGTCGTAAATGGTCACGGCTAAATTTGTCGAATCTCGGTCGTCCATCGGAAAGCTGCTATTTGCGCTGAGGCGGTAATGCCGTCAACTGCGAAAAC
>WNFO01002813.1_pt1 | contig 14485 bp, 12 predicted proteins | sample 5400251 | NCBI WGS metagenome assembly WNFO01 (sample SAMN13153354, study PRJNA577476) | soil metagenome | isolation source: 100 cm saprolite under Madrone tree | place: USA:California | collected 2016-06-14 | reverse complement strand
TCTTCCGGGCGAGCGCGGCCTTGAGCAGGCCGGCCCGCGGCACTTCCTTGCGGCTCATCGTGAGCGTCTCCCATGTCTCCATGGGGTGACACTCTGACTGAACAGTTACGGGGTGACATTTCTATAGACCAACAGCAGGTAGCGCGAGCGGGAGTTGACGAATAGCGACACAAGGGCCTAGGATCGGCCTCGCGAGATGGGAGGTGCGACATGGATTGGATCGAGCGCTGGTTCAACGTCAGCCCGGACAACGGTGATGGAACGTTGGAACTGCTCGTCTTCGTGGTGCTATTCCTCGCCGCCATCGCGGTCGTCGCCTCGACGAGACCGGCGGCCCGGACGGCCATTCGCAAAGGGTATGCAGCCATCCTGAGGTGGCGAGTCCGCAAGGGCGCCTGAGCCGGTCGGGTCCATGGCGCGACTGAGCGGTCCACGCGGACGTCGGTTCCAGTGCTACACGACGAAGCGGCGCGGCGGCAGCCGGCAGGGAGGTGGCGTGATCACTCCCTGGGACCGGCAGGCGCCACCGCCTCCTCCTGGCCTCGAACGCTTCAGTACCCCGCGTCGACAAGAGGCTCCCCCGATTGCCGGTCTCAAGGAGCGGCTGACGCTCGGGCGAGTGCGACTCCCGCGTATGGCGTCGACGGTAGGCGTTCAACCCGGGTCGGCCCGGGTCGAGCGGGCGCTCGGGACGGTGCAGGTCTTCGACGCCATCGAGACCGATGCCACGGCCTACGACGCGAGCATCGCGGTGGGGCCGGCACACCTGGTCGTGACGACGAACTTCACAGTCGCGGTTCTGAGCAAGACCGGGGGAACACCGCTCCTCAAGGCATCTCTGCGGGCGTGGTTCACGAGCGTCCTGCCGGCCGAGGTCGACGTGGTTTTCGATCCGCGGGTCTTATACGACCAGCACGACGGCCGGTGGGTGCTCGTCGGGTCGGGAGTTCACTACGAGGACTTCACGAGTCCGTTCTTACTGCTCTCGGTGTCGCGCACGTCGGACCCTCGCGGCGACTGGTCGGTCTGGGCGTTTCCCGAGGTGGGCCGGAGCAAGATTCCCTGGCCCGATCATCCGAGCTTGGGCGTCGACGCGCAGGCGCTCTATCTTTCGGCCAATCTCATCGGCGCCTCTAACTTGACGCGACTGCGGGTGATACCCAAGGCCGCGACGTACGCCGGGGGCGCGGTGACCTATACGGATTTTGAGGGGCTTCAGAACCCAGTGGACGAGGATCATCCCAAGCCCACGCCGGCTCCGACCGTCTTCCCATGCCACACGTGGGGTGCGCCGGGGGCTGAGTTCCTCGTCAGCACTCGCCAGGATCGACGCGTCGAGCGAGTGGTGACCGTGTGGACGGTGACCGGGTCGCCCGGCAACCCACAATTGACCTGCCGATCGGTGGACGTCGCACCATACTCCGTCGCGGTGGCGTCTGCGACCCAGAAGGGCGGTCCGACGCTCAGCACCGGCGACGCCCGCGTGCGGAATGCGGTCTTCAGTGGGGGCTCGATCTGGTTCGCGTTCGCCAGCAGCCATCAAGACGGCGCGACGGTCAGCGCGGCACGGTGGTATCAACTCGATCCCGCCGTCGGGCAGGTTGTCCAGGAGGGTAACTTCGCGGTGCCGGACGTTCACCACTGCTATCCTGCGCTCGTCCCGGACGTGCACGGCAATGCGGCCCTCATCGTCGGGCGTTCGGGCCCCACCGAGCGAGTGTCCGTCCAGCTGACGGCTCGGCGCGCCAGTGACCCGCCCAACGTGTTGCCGCCCAGCCGTTCCGTGCACGACGGCACGGCGGTACACGACAATCCCGACCGGCACGGCCACAATCGCTGGGGGGACTACCACGCCGCCGCCCTCGATCCCTCCGACGGCGTCACCATCTGGGTCTACGGCGCATATCCGATCTCGGAGAAAGTCTGGGCCACCTGTGTCGGCGCGATCCGCGTCTAGCCGGCAGCGCCTTGACACCCACGCAGAATTCGACGTAGACTCGCGGCGCGTTTCCGAGAGTCTTGTGCAGTGGAGGGGCGATGGCGAAGCGGCTGCTCGTCACCGAAGCAGGAACCGGAGCGAGCGAGTACCTGATCCGGAGCTTGCGAGCGGGCGACGACGAGTTCGTCATCGTCGGTTGCCACTGGGATCAATTCTTCCTCCGAAACTCGTCCGCCGACCGCCGGTGGATGGTACCGACTCCCTCCGACCCCGGCTACGCGGCCGCCGTCAGCCACGTCGTCGAGCGCGAGAGGATTGACTTCATCCTACCCAACGCGGACGAAAGCGTAGCGGCCCTGTCCGCCGCTCGTCAGCGGTTCCCGGGACTTCTCCTGTTACCGCGCCACAGGGTAGTCCGCCTATGCCAGGACAAGTATGCCTTGAACAAGTTCCTCAGCCGCCGCAACGTCCCGGTGCCGGAGACTCGGGCCGTACGGCACTTGGCGGGAGTCGAGACCGTGTTCCGGAGCCTGGGATCACGCTCGACCCTGTGGTGCCGGATCCGCTCCGGGTCGAACTCCCGGGGCGCGGCACCCGTCGCAACCCCGGAGCAGGCGCGCAGCTGGATACGCTACTGGTCGGAGATGCGGGCCGTTCCGCCTCGCGATTTCACGCTGGCCGAGTATCTTCCCGGCCGGGACTTCGCTTGCTTGATGCTCTGGAATGCGGGCACGCTCGTCCTGGCCAAGACGTGTGAGCGCCTATCGTATTTTTTCGCCAGCAGCCAGCCCAGCGGGCAGTCGTCCATGGCGGGACTCTCGAAAACCGTGCACGAGCCACGCCTCGTGGAGACTTGCACGAGAGCCATTCGCGCGCTCGATGCTCGCGCCTCCGGGGTGTTCAGCATCGATCTGAAGAGCGACGAGCGCGGTGAGGCACGGATCACTGAGATCAACGCGGGACGTCTCATTGCCCAGACGATCCTGCTCGACCGCGCCGGTAAGCACAACTTGACCCTGACCTATGCGCGCTTGGCCCTCGGCGAGCCAGTGACCCTGCGTGATGAATACGAGGCCGCCGCAGACCACTACTTCGTCCGCAACGTCGACGCGGAGCCACTGCTATTTCACGCCAGTGAGTTCTTTCAGGGGATCGAGGACGCGCGAAACGCGGAGCGTGCGACCGATCGACGACGCACCGGCCGACGGACGCCACGCTGGCCACCGGAGGCGGCCGTCGCCCGGTCACGGACGCGCTTCAAGATTTCCGGCTCCTTCGATCGACACGCCCTCGAAGCTCTGTCTCTCGACTTGCGGCGGGTGGGTCTGACCATGGGCTTCCGAGTCACTGCGTTCGAGGTGAACAGTACTGGCTGATGGGCCGACGAAGAAAGGAGACTCCCCAATGGGCATGACGGGAGCAGACGAAACGCACCAGGTCGAGGTAGAGGTCGAGGGTCCGAAGACAGCGGATGAGACCAAGGCCATGATGAACGCCATCCGCGACGTGCTCAAGAAATACAAGAACGCGAGGGTAGGCCGGCAGGAGGTCCTCGTTACAAAGAAGTCTCGTCCACCGGACCCCTGCTGAGCGGTGCGGCTGAGCTGACGGCCGCTCCGCGTGCCGGTCCCCGTTTCAACTCGGCCGGGTTCGCTCCGCCTCCGCCCGCGCGTCCAGCGCCTGCCCCATGGCGTCGAACAGGGCGAACGCTTGGTCCAGATGCCGCCGACCCTCGTCGGCCCGTCGACTCTCGCGCAATAGGGTGGCAAGGCCGAGGTGACACTGGGCGGCCACCGGCCGCATCTCGAGCGCCTCTGCGAGGCCGAGGCCCTGCCGGAAGGCGGCCTCGGCATCGTCGAGCGCGGGCGGATTCGAGCGGGCCGCGATCTCAGCAAACCCGCGGAGTGCGTGGGCTTCGTTCCCCCGTTCCCCCTGCTTCCGTGATAGGTCTAGCGCCTGAGCGGACGTCGTGACCGCGTCGCGTGACTGGCCGAGCAAAAGGTAGCCTTCGGCCAGGGCCGCCAACCGGATGGAGTGGTGCGCAAGACGCGCCATCGAGCGGTCGCGATCGACAGCCGACAGGAGCATCTGCAATCCCTCCTCGAGTCGGCCGAGCCGTACTTGAGCCAGCCCCAACCAGGATTCGGCGTTCGGCAACCAGATCTTCAGATTTCCGGTGCGACTCATCGCGTATCCACGCTCGAGTAAGGGCAGAGCCTGGGCGGGCTCACCTCTACGAAGGTAGAGGTTGCCGAGCTGGGACCAGGCGGTGGCGAGGCTCGCGGCGTGGTCGATCATCTCCGCAATTCTGATCGACTCTTCCGCGGCCTCGATGCCGGCCGCGAACTCTCCGAGTTCGCTGAGGCATGCCGCGAGCCAGATCCGGGACTGCACGGACGAGGGAAAAGGCAGTCCGAAGGTGCCGCGGACGAGATCGCCGCTGGCCACGTTGGCGTTCCGTTGGAAAAGCGGTATCGCCCGCCGATACTGGCCGGTGTTCTGGCAGGCGTGGCCGAGATAGGTGTTGGACGCGATCTCGAGCGTCAGATCGTCAAGGCGGCGCGCGATCGCCAGGGCGCGCTCTCCTGCAGATATGGCGCGGTCGTGTTCGCCGACCTGCCGGAAGTAGTCGGCGAGATAGGCGGATACTCGCCCGAGCCGCGCATCGTCCCCCAGTGTCTGAGCCAACCGCTCAGCCTCGCGCAGGTGCTCGATGATCCGGCCGTGCTCGCCGAGCGGTGTCAGCGCCGTTCTCAGATCGAAGCGGAGGTCGATCGCCGTCTGGCTCGTCGTGGGGCCGGCTGGAAGGTACCCCAGGGCGGTGAGCGCCTGATCGAAGTGCTCAACCGAATTGCGATAGGCCGAGCGGGTCAGGGCCCTGGTTCCTGCCTCACGCGCGTAGTTGACCGCCCGCTCGAACTGCTCGCCGCGGAGAGCGTGGTGAGCGAGCTGCTCGATATGATCCGCGAGACGGTCGGCGTAGAGTGTCTCGATCGCGTCCGTAATCCGGGCGTGGAGAGCACGTCGCCGATTGCTGAGCAGGCTCTGGTAGGCGACCTCATAGGTCAGCGCGTGCTTGAAGGTGTATTCGAGGACGTCTGGCGAGGGTCGTGTCTCGTAGAGGAACTCGGCTCGCTGTAGTCGGGTAAGCTTGCGGCGTAGCTCATCTTCGGACATGTCCGCAATGGCGCTGAGGAGGGCGAACGGCACGTCCTTGCCGATCACCGCCGCCGACTGGAGCAGTCGTCTATCGTCTTCGACGAGCCGGTCGATCCGGGCCGCCAGGACCGCCTTCACGGTGGATGGCACGATAGCGCCTTTGATCGGGCCCGTTACCCGGCAGGCTCCCCGCTGTCCGACCAGAACCTGAGTTTCCATCAACGTCCTGACGCATTCCTCCAGGAAGAAGGGATTGCCCTCCGTCCGTGCAACCAGGAGTCGCTTTACACCTTCGAGCGCCGGGTCACCGCCAAGGAGGGCGTCCAGGAGTTCCTCGGCGCTCTCCGGCGGGAGCGGGTCGATCCTAAACTCGGTGTAGTAGGGCTTGGTCCCCCAGGTGTGCTCATACTCGGGACGATAGTTCGTCAGGAGGAGGATGCTGGCCTTGGGCAGGGCCTCGACGAGCGCATCGAGCACCGCTTGCGTCTCGGAGTCGATCCAGTGCAGATCCTCGAATACCAAGAGCAATGGGCGGAACTGGCTCGCGCGGAGCAGCAGTTGACGAATGGCGTCGATAGTTCGTGCCCGTCGGGTCGGGGGATCATCCGCCTCCCAGCGCGCATCGCCGGAGGGCACGTCGAGGAGCGTCAAGAGCGGCGCGAGGCACGGCTCGAGGGCGCGATCGAGGGTCCGGAGTTTGCCGCCGACCTTTTCGTGGCTCGTGGGGGCGTCATCCTCCGCCTCGAGCTCGAAGTATCCCTTCAGCAAGTTCTTCGCGGCGATATAGGGGGTCGTCCTGCCGTACGAGACGGCGCCGCTCTGGAGGACCAGCCAGCCCTGGGTACCGGGGGAATGAACGAACTCGTGGACCAGACGCGACTTGCCGACACCCGGCTCGCCCGCGATCCCGACGATCTGTCCTCCGCCAAGCCCGGCCCGCCCTTGGATCGCCCCGAGCTGCTTGAGCTCGGCGTCACGGCCGACGAAGCGGCTCAGCCCGCGAAGGGCCGTCGCCTCGAAACGGCGTCGCGGGCGCCCGGCCGCGGTCAGCTCGTACGTCTCCACCGGCGCCGTCAGCCCCTTCACCGGGATCGGCCCGAGTGGAATCACGTCGACGTAGCCTTCGGCGAGGGCCAGCGTCTCGGCCGTGAGAAGGATCTGGCCGGGGTCCGCGAGCTGCTCCATCCGGGACGCGAGGTGGGTCGTCTGCCCCACCGCGGTATAGTCCATGTGCAAATCGTTGCTAATCGAGCGGACGACCACCTCGCCGGAGTTGAGGCCTATCCGAACCCGAACGCTATTACCGTACTCGCGCCGGACCTCCTCGGCAAAGTGCCCGGCCGACTCCTGAATTCTGAGGGCGGCATAGCAGGCTCGGACCGCATGATCCTCGTGCGCCAGTGGCGCGCCGAAGAGCGCCATGATCCCATCACCCATGACCTGGTTGACCGTGCCCTCGTAGAGGTGAACGGCTTCCATCATGAACGCGAGCACCGGGTCGAGAATCGTGCGAGCCTCCTCTGGATCGCGATCGGCCAAGAGCTCCATCGAGCTCTTCACGTCCGCGAAGAGAACGGTCACTTGCTTGCGCTCTCCTTCCAGGACCTTGCGCAGGGTGAGGATCTTCTCAGCTAGATACCGCGGCGTGAAGGATTCCGGCGAGCTGAATCCCCTCATGGAAGCGCCCGGAGCCACCGCTGCCCCGCACTGTCTGCAGAACCTGTTCGTCGGCGGATTGCTCGCGCCACAGGCCGAGCAGGTTTCCGCCAGGCGCGCGCCACACTCGCCGCAGAAACTCGCCTCGGCGAGGTTATCGCGCCGGCAGCGGGGACATTGCATGCTCGGCTCCTCTGGACACGGACCGGACGAATCGGAGTAGCGAGGATCTCGAGATCGCGGCGCGAGTCTACGTGTATCGCCTCGCGGGTGTCAAGGCGCCCTCTCTGCTCACGGCCACGGGCTTCGCCCGCTCAGGCGTGGCCATGGTCGTCGTCGCCGACGACGAGGAACGTGCTGCCCCCGAGGAGCTGATCACCATCGAGCTGCAGGACATCGAGCCGGAGGCGCGCGGCCTTCGCGGCCCGCCCGCGGGTCGCGACGAAGACCGCCGGCACGGGCCGGTCGGGATGGATGCGGACGCCCCGCAGGTCCGCGAACCGTCGACCTCCTTCGGCCAAGAGCACAAGGGGGTCACGAAAATGGGACAGCGCCTGGACGAGCGGTGCACTGAGCGCACCCGACGCTCGAGCTTCGGCGAGCCAGGTCTCGCGCTGAGTGTCCTCGAGCGTGAGGCGACGGAAGCCGTAGATGGATTGGTCCAGCGACTCCTGCAGCTCGACTCTTGGCAGCACCATGGCAACGGTCCAGTCTTCCGGCAGGCTCGTCTCAAGCCGGAACGTGAACGGCCGTGTATTGGGGAACGGGTTGTAGAAGCGCAGCCAAGGCCACGCGACGTGATGGCCGGCGATGAAAGCCGGCAAATTGACCGGATGAACGTTCTTGTGGGTCACGCGCTTGTTGGAGCGCGTGAGCAGATCGACGACCAGCTGGGTCTCGGGCAGGAGCGAGTCACTCGCGCAGTGAAGAAGGGCCAGCAAGCATACGTGGTCAGAGGTTGTCGCCGGCGGTGTCCATTCGAACCGCAACACTCTCGGCACGCCAGCGGTAAGCACCGGGATCTTCTGATTGCCGATCAGGTGCCAGACCGTCTGGGTGTAGCTGTCGCTGGCGAAACCCGTCCAGAAATCGGCCGGCAGCGGCGGCAAGGCGGCGCCGGCGTCGGCCCACAGCAGCCGGACCTCCACGTCGGCTGCGTCGTCGGGGCCGCGATTGTGCGCCTGCACGTACACGCGGTTCTCGACGGAGCGAATCGGATTCCGGTGCGTGATCCCGGCCACGGTCTCGATCGGGTAGCCCGACGGTGGCCCGAACGGGATGTTGCGGTGGGTCGGGTTGTCGAACTCCACCCCGTCGACGAGCGCGTCGACGGGTTGAAATGGCGGTGCGTCGACTTTGATGTCGGCGCTCTGCCAGTGGTAGGCGTGCTCGCCCAGCCGGGTCGGATCGGGGACTCCGGAAGGGGACGGGAACACCTCCCCGCTATCGAGAAGGTTGTCGCACAGATAGATATCGACCGCCGGGCACGACGCCGCCAGGCTCCGCTGGAACATGCTCCGGCCGTGGGTGGCCGCGCGCAGGAGGCCCCGGGCTGGATCGACGGCGAGGTCGACTACTGACACATTGGGTAGGCCCGCATCGAAAGAGGTCCAGCTCGCACCCTCGTCCACCGACCGGAACACGCCGACGTCCGTGGCCACATAGAGGGTGGTCGGCACGGTCGGGTCGACGACCAGGGCGGCCACCGGTGTGTTCGGCAGGTTCGACGAGATCGATGCCATCGCGGTGGTCCATGCGCCGTTTGGCCCGGAGCTCGGATCGAAGGTTCCAATCCAGATGTGGTTGGACACGTTGACCACGCTGTTGAAACCGTAAAATGTCACGAATATCGTCGGCGGGGTTCCGGGCCGGATTGTAATGCCGGACAGCCATCGATTCGCCGGCCAACCTGCCACCGTGGGCGTGATCTCCGAGAAGGTCGTTCCCCCGTCCTTCGAGAAGTACAGGCGACCATCGATGGTGCCGAAGTAGATCACGCTCGACGATGCGATCGTGATCTCGGTGACGGCAGCGATCGGCGCGGTCCGTGGGCTCCAGCTCACACTCGCCGCCGCGACATCGCCATTCACGGTCTGCCAGATCCGGTCGGTTCCGGCGAACAGGGTGGCCGGGTTCGACAGATCCATCGCGAGGAGGACAACCGGGGACGCCCCGCCACCGGAAATTCTGTTCAGCCCGGCGCCCTGTGCGTCCTCGAAAGTCGCCCCGCCGTCCTTGCTTCGTTGGACGATGGCGCCGCCAGCGTACCGCACCGCCCAGATCGTCCATGGGTCGGTCGAGTGAAACGCGAGGTAGCTCCCGTCGCCTCCGAAGACGTGCCGCCAGGACTGGCCGCTCGTGGTCACCACTGTCCCGTTGTCCTGACAGCCACCACCGAACATCGAGGGCGTCGTCGTGGACGTGCCCAGATCGTAGAACTGGGTGACCGCCAGCCCGGTGCTCACCTTTCGCCACTGCACCGGTGGCGCGCCCGCGGTGTACTGACCAAGGAAGACACCCCCGTCGGTCGCGACGTAAAACCTGGAGCTGTCACCGGGCACGAACACCATGTCATGGAGATCGGAGTGCGTCACCCAGCTCGCGTCGGGCGGGTCATACGCGCGACTCACTCGCGTCCAGACGAGCTGCGCCATCGAATCCCGGTCGAGGCGCACCAGATCGATTCCTCCGGCGTACACGACCTCTGCCGTCGCGTCCATAGGATCGGCCGCGACGAATGAGCACCAGTACCGCTGATTGACGGGGATCCTATGGCCGCTGGAGTCCACGTTCGGGCCGAGATCGGCCACCGGATCCGGGAGTGGCGCCCAGGCGTCGCCACCTCCGCTTGGTGGCTCGGCGCTGGTGGTTGTCCCAAACACGAAGCCGGTCGACTCGACGCGCGCGTGGAGCACCGTCGGTTGCTGCTTGGAAATGGTGATGCTCACCCGTTTCAATCCAGGGATCGGGAGGCCGGTCGATCGCTGGCTCCAGGTGACCCCGCTGTCCGTCGACTTCCAGACCCCGTCGTCGTACCGCCCCGCATAGGCGATCCCGGGGTTAACCGGATCGAAGAGAACGTCCGTGAACACCCCTAGCTTCACGACATCCCACTGGCTCGTGGCGGCGTTCCATCGACAGAGTCCACCCGGGCCGGCGATGGGGTCGGCAACACCGTTGCTGGCGAAGCCGGCACACAGGAGGTTCGAGGGGTTGTGCGGATCGACCGCGAGCCGGTAAATGAACTGGTTTTGGATCGAGCCAAAGGAGCTCCACGTGTTCCCCCCGTCCGTCGACTTGAGCACGCCGATACCGGGGTAGTCCCATGCATAGCCGCTCAACGCCTGGAAGTACAGCGGCTCGCCGGTTCCGGCGTAGACCGTATCGGGTGCGTTGGGGTCGATCGTGAGAGCGCCGATCGACAGCGAGTCCTTGTCGTCCGTGAGGGGCCTCCAGCTCTGTCCGGCGTCGACCGTCTTCCAGACACCACCATCGGCGGCACCGGCGTAAAGAATATCCCCGTTTGTCGGATGGATGGCGAGACAGCGGATGCGACCGTTGATGTTACGAGGCCCCACCGGCGACCAACGGCACGGCGTGGCCGCCTTCGGAAGCACGACCTCGTTGGACACTCGCAGCGCTTTCTGTTGCAGCGCATTGACACGACCGAAGAGCGGAACCGTGCCTTCGCTCGTGGCGCGCCGGAGGAGAAGCCAACGCAGGCGTCCCGCCAAGCGTGCACTTCGGAACGCTTCACTCCTAAGGACCGGGGCCACATCGAACGCGGCGTCGGGCGGTTCGAGGCTCATGGCACACCTCCAGTGAGCGGGCTTCGCCGGAAGGCATTTTGGCTGACCGCATTGATCGTCGTGGATGTTCTCGCGAGCATGCCGATCCGGTGGGGCATCTGTGGCTGGTGGGCATCGGCGGTGCGCGGCGCGGCTTCGAGTACCGTCCCGAGGAAACCGTGTCGGTCCACAAGGAACCCCCGCTGAACCGCCCGTTTGTGAGAGACCGGGAGCCGGACGGCTAGGCGCGCCGACCTTACACCCGCACGGAGGGAGTCCGCTAGGACTTCATAAACGCTTTGCGGTCGCACGGCCGGGCTGGACCCATGAGCCCGGCGCCGAACAACATCGCGAAGATCGAGATGAACTTGCCGTCGGCCAGGACGGCCGTGGCGAGCCAGCTCCATCCGTTCGGACCGTGGAGGTCGCCGGAGACGGTCGGGTTGACCCGGGCCGCCACCACCATCGCGAACGACTGCATGTGCACCGGCAGGATGCCGAGCACGCCCACCCCGCGGAGCGCGTCGAGGGCGGTGATGCGCGACGGGAGCTCCGGCACCCCCGCTACACGACGCCCGGCGTGATCACCGTCTTCGCCCCCCGCCCGGCCGAGGCGTGGGCGAAGGCCTCCTCGATGCGCGCGAGCGGGAACTTCGCGCCGACGAGCCGCTTCACCCCGAGCTTCGGCAGCAGCGCCAGCGCGCGGCGGAAGGCGGTGCCGCGGCCGTAGGCGCCGTGAATGCGGACCTCGCGGAAGTGCGCGTCGAAGAGGTCGATCGGCATCCGGCTGCCCTTGGGGTTGACCCCGACCAGCTGCAGGACGCCGGTCGGCTTCACCATCGCGAAGGCCTCGGCGACCAGCTCGGGCTTGCCCACCGCCTCGCACACGACCTCGGCGCCGCGACCCCCGGTCAGCGCCATCACGCGCTCGGCCAGATTCTCGCGGGTCGGATCGACCACCACGCGCGCGCCCAGCTTGCGCGCGAGCTGCCGCCGCTCCTCGAGCGGATCGGAGAGGATCAGGCGCGTGGCGCCCCGGCGTCGGGCCAGCACCATGGTGAGGAGCCCCATGATCCCGCCGCCCATGACCACCACGGTGGCGTCCCGCGGCATCGTGAACATCTCGAGCCCGGAGAGGCAGCAGGAGGCCGGCTCCGCGAGCGCCGCGGTGACCTCGTCGAGCCCCTTCGGCAGCGGATGCACGCAGTGCGCCGGGAGCGCGGCCCGCTCCGCGAAGCCGCCCACCCGGGTGGCTTTGGCGCACTGGCTGATCCGGCCCTGCTTGCACTGCAGGCAGCTGCCGCAGCCGTAGGAGGGCTCGCAGGCGACCGCTCGGCCGAGAAGCCGCCGGTTGACGCCGCGGCCGACCTCGCGGACCACGCCCGAGTACTCGTGGCCCATCACCATCGGCGGCGTCCACGGGAAGAGGCCCTGGGTAGCGTGCACGTCGGTGCCGCAGATGCCCGCCGCGGTGACCTCGACCACCACCTGCCCCGGGCCGGCGACTGGATCCGGCGCGTCATCTAGAGTGAAACGGATTCCCCCCCGCCAGGTGGCGACCTTCACGGGCGGGGCGCGCTCGCGTGCTGCGAGAACTTCGGCATCACCTCGGTGGCGAGCAGCTCCATCGAGCGGCGCCACAGCGCCGGCCGATCCCAGTCGTGGCCGCCCATGAGCAGGGTGCCGAAGTGACCGGTCTCCTCGCGGAGGGCCACCAGCTGCTCGAGCACCCGGCGCGGGCTGCCCGCGATGACGAGGGCCCGCTTGATCATGTCCTCGGTGACGTCCTCGTCGGGGATCAGCAGATCGGGCTTCAGCATGAAGAGCGCCTTGCGGCCCTTCGAGAAGCTGTGGTGGAAGAAGTGGTAGTAGAACGAGAGCCCGTTGTCCGGGTCCGCGAGGTACTCCTCCGCCTCCGCGTCGCTCTCGGTGACCAGCACGCTGCGCGACACGCGCCAGATGCTCGGATCGGGCCGCCGCCCGGCCCGCTCGCAGCCCTCCACGTACTTCTCCCAGTGGCCCTTGAGATAGCGGCGGTGGAAGAACTGGCCGGACACTGGGATCCAGCCGCGCTCCCCCGCGGTCGCCGCGCTGTTCGAGTTGGGGGTGAGCAGCGAGAGCGCGATCGGCGGGTGCGGCTTCTGGTAGGGCCGCGGCACGTAGCCCACCTTGAACTCGGGCCAGATGCCGTCGGTGAGCGAGATCTTCCAGAAGCGCCCGTCGATCTCATAGGGCGGGTCCTGAGCCCAGAGCTTGAGCACGGTCTCGATGGACTCGATGACCATCTGCGGCCGCAGCTCGGCCTGGCCCACGTCGAACATCTCCAGGTCGCTCACCAGGCCGCCGGGGCCGATGCCCATGATGAAGCGGCCGCGGCAGAGCTGGTCGAACATCGCGGCGTGCGCGGCCACCGTGGCCGGATGCAGCTGGGGCAGGTTGATGACCCCGGTGCCGAAGCGGATCTGGGTGGTGCGCGGGATCAGGGTGGCGAAGAAGATGAGGGGCGAGGTGATGCGCTCGCTCCACGACGAGAAATGCTCGCCCACGAAGGCCTCGGCGAAGCCCAGCCGGTCCGCCAGGACGATGGCCTCCTGATCCTCTTCCAGGATGGCCGAGTACTCGCGGTCCGGGTGGTGGAACGGCATGGTGAACATGCCGAGCTTGACCGTCATCGAGGCCTCCGTGGGCGCATGGGTCGCCCGCTACTTCTTGGCGCGGGCTTCGAGCAGGAGCTTCACCTCCGCGGCCGCGGCGCGCCAGAGGGCCCCGCCCGGCTTGTCGTACTCGGCCTGGACCTGCTTGCGGAACTCGTTCATCGCCGCGTCCTGCTGCTCCTTGGACGCGCCCTGGGGCACCGCGCCCAGCGTACGGGCCCGGATGCCGGTGGCCGCGCCGGTGGCGCCGTGCGCGCGCTCCATCCAGCGGCCGATCTCGTTCCAGTCCTTGTCGAAGAACACGACCACCGGGATGGACTGGTACCCGTTGTTGAGGAAGGTGTCGCGCAGGTCCGGCGCCTGGTCGCGCAAGAACACCCGCAGATCGACACCGGGCATCGCCTCGCAGATGTGGGCGATCAGCGGCGAGTTGCGATGCACGTCGCCGCACCAGTTCTCGGCGAGCATCATTACGTACTTCACGCCGGTGACGCCGCCGAAGAACTTCTGCTCCTCGTCGGTGAGCTTGGAGTTGGCGTAGTTCTGCTCGGTGCGGGCCCGGGTGTCGCCCATCTGGGCCATGTAGTCTTTCCAGGTCAACCCGGTGGCAAAGCGCTTCGCGTCGAGGGGAATCGTCAGTTGAGCCATGGTGTCCTCGCTTCGGTGAGAGTGATGGGTTAGAACGGCTTACTGCTACTGCCTCGCACTCGTTGGTTTACTGCTACTGCCTTTCACTGCATTTCTTACGGTCGCCTCGCCTTTGGCTGCGGCTCCCCCTTCCATCGCCACCAGCAGCATGATGTCCGCTCCGTCTCGGAGCGGGGTATCGCGCTCGGCCAATTCGCCGTCCACCGCCGCGGTCAGGTCGATCGTTCCGTCGAGGCCGAGGGCGTCCAGCAGGTCGCCCAGGCTCGCGCCCGCCGCGAGGACGTGGCGCTGGGGGCCGTCCCCGATGCCGGGCCGCCGGCGGCGGAGGGCGGCGGAGAGGGTGACCGACACGGCGACCGTCGGGGCGCCGGTGCGCGATGCGTCGTGAAGCCGGCTCATGACCACGGCGAAGTATACTACGCCGCGATGGGGCTCGGCTCGCCGCGATGAAGCGCCGCAACCGCGACGGGACGGCGGAGTGGTTCACGACCTTCTTCGACACGGCCTACCTGGCCCAGCTCCGCGAGGAGAAGCCCCCGGCCCAGACCCGTCGCGAGGTCGACTTCCTCCTGCGCGCGCTGCGGCCGGCGCCGGGAGCCCGGATCCTCGACGTCCCCTGCGGCTACGGCCGCCACGCCGCC
>WNFO01002811.1_pt1 | contig 14486 bp, 12 predicted proteins | sample 5400251 | NCBI WGS metagenome assembly WNFO01 (sample SAMN13153354, study PRJNA577476) | soil metagenome | isolation source: 100 cm saprolite under Madrone tree | place: USA:California | collected 2016-06-14 | reverse complement strand
ACAGTTTCAGGTTCTTTTTCACTCCCCTCGCAGGGGTTCTTTTCGCCTTTCCCTCACGGTACTGGTTCACTATCGGTCGCCAGAGAGTATTTAGCCTTGGAGAGTGGTCTCCCCAGTTTCCCACCAGATTACACGTGTCCGGTGGTACTCAGGATACCGCTTCGAGTCCGATCAGTTTTCGGTTACAGGGCTCTCACCTTCTGTGGCCCCGCTTTCCAGCAGGTTCACCTAACCGTCGGATTGGTAACTCTACTCACGCGGTCCTACAACCCCCATGTGCAAGCACATGGGTTTGGGCTGTTCCGATTTCGCTCGCCGCTACTTTCGGAATCTCTTTGATTTATTTTCCTCCAGGTACTGAGATGGTTCACTTCCCTGGGTTGGCTCATACCCGCCTATGTATTCAGCGGGCTGTAGCGAGAGTTCATCTCGCCGGGTTTCCCCATTCGGAAATCCTCGGATCAAAGCTTGCTTGCAGCTCCCCGAGGCTTATCGCAGCTTGCCACGTCCTTCTTCGCCTTCTGGCGCCAAGGCATTCACCGTACGCCCTTAGTAGCTTAATCATAAAACTTACTCAATCCGTCTCCTCCTCCAAACCAAATCGCTTTGGCTTGAAAAATGTGACGTCCCGGTTCCTGCAGCTCCCTATATCCTCGCATCAGCAACTCCGCTCTCCCGGGCATGGGATCACGGAACGTCCGGTGACTCGGTTTTTCGAATCACTAAGAATTCTGACGCAGGCTTTCGACTCTACAGTCTCCGGATTCCTCAGGGGCTAGCAGCTCGTCGCGAATCGCGCTCCGGTTTTTCCCGTCTCGCCACTCGCCACTCGTCACTCGCCACTCAGGTTTGAATAAGCCGCCTTTTCTTCCACAGTTTTGCTCAACTCGAGCAGAACTTGTAAATAACCCACACCTTCACTCCCCCAAGCGAACCGTAATCCGCACAAGGTTATCGGCGTGGATTTGCCAGCCTTTCTGTTGTCAAAGAACTTTTATTCCGAGTCCATCGGAATGCCCCGGTTGCCCCGGGACGTGTCTGGCGGGACTTACCCGTCCGCTTTGCGCGGACTCGCCTTCCAGCTCTGCCTCAGCTTTCGCTGAGCTCTTTCCTAGAAGTCTTCTAACATCCAACCTCTAGAAAATAAAAAACCCGGCATCGAGCGCCGGGTACAGCCACTCACACTTGAGTGGCTCCACGCGAAGCTCGACATCTTTCTATCCCGTGCTCGTAAAGAACCTCACTTAGGATTGACGTTAGGCGTTCTAATCCGACCGTGATGCCCTGAATGGCCCTACTACCCCCGGGCCATTCGTAACTATACCAGTTTTCTTCCTTTCGTCAAGTCCCCCTCCACATTTTTTTCGCTCGTTTTCCTCAGCCCTGCGGATGCCGTGAGAATCTCTCGAAACGGGACCAAGTTTTCGGTATGTCAGCCGAGCGTGGAAACCAATCGGGTTACGTTTGCCCGGCAATGGAGGAGCAAGCTTCACACAAACTACAGAGTATACTCAGCCGTGGCCAACAAACCTAAAACTCCCTTATTTGTTAAGGGCTTAGCAGTCTCGCAATCGCGCGCGACCCCACGCCCGTCCCTTCGGTCCACAATCTCTCCTCATTTCCCGCTTGACACGAAGTTAACGCTCGCGTATAGTACCCATTCGGAGAACGTTCGAGTGCACTCTGGGAGCGCCAGCATCTTGCTGGCGTTTTTGTTTTGGTGGCACAGGCTTCAGCCTGTGCGCTTTTCCCAGCCAGTGCAATATCGGCCGGCGCACAATTGTGGTCGCTTTCACCGGCAAACAGGCTGACTCGCAACTCCCAAAGCCCCACGGAATGCACAATTTTGGTGCAATCCTAAGCCATTTAGAATCAACACTTGCAAAAGAATATCAAAACAAATGACTTAAACTTCCCTGGAATCACATTCTTACGAAAATACGGGGGGGGAGGGGACCCCTCCTTGGTAAGTCGCCAGATTTTACACTTATCGGCCGGTACTGCCGCCAGTGACAAGTTCACGGGCTGGAAGTGGCGTGAGAGCCACGCGCCCATCCTCCCGCGAAGCCCCGCATTGCTGTTTACCTTCTGTTTAGGAAGTCGGAGGTAGACTTGCCTCCACGCGGAAGTCATTTCTCGCGTCCGGGAGAGATCATGAGGAAGATTCTTCCAGTAGCCATCGCGCTCGGCAGCCAGCTTCTTGCCAGCGCTGCCTCCGCTCAGGAAAAGAAAATCAAGCGGTCGGATCTTCCGCCTGCTGTCGAAAAAACAGTGGCGGCGCAGAGTACGGGAGCAACGATTCGCGGATTCTCCACCGAGAAAGAAAAAGGCCAGACCCTCTACGAAGCGGAGATGACCGTCAGCGGCCACAGCAAGGATATTTTGATGGCCGCCGATGGTTCCATCGTCGAAGTCGAGGAACAGGTTGCGCTCGACTCTCTCTCCCCGGAAGTCCAGGCGGGATTGCAGGCCAAGGCCGGCAAAGGGAAGATTCTGAAAATCGAGTCCCTCACAAAAAAGGATAAGCTCGTCGCCTATGAGGCCGTGGTCGAAACCAACGGGAAAAAATCTGAAGTTCAGGTAGGCCCGGACGGCAAACCGCTCGCTCACGAAGAGTAGTAGTGCGCTGGCGCGGCCGCCCGCATCCTCGAAGAGCATTTGGGCGACGATTATCGCCGCTATAAAGCCTCGACCTGGTTCTAGTACCGTTCCAACTATGGCGGGCCTTTCGGCGTGATTTGTGCTATTATTTTAATTGCCGAAGTTGAATTGCCTGAATTCCCTGTTGGGCGTAGTTTCCATCCCTCCGCTGGCTTCAGCCGATTCACAGCCAACCGTTTGCGGCCTTGGGGCCCGGCCTTTTGCTGGGTTGTTTTGCTAGCCGCACTTGGAAATGCATTCTCGGTAAAGCAATAGGAGAAACAGCATGAAGAGTCTTTTTGTTGGAAATATGAACTTTCAGACCACCGAGAGCGATCTGCGAGCGCTCTTTGAGCCCTTTGGTCAAGTCACGCGCGTGCACATGGCCATGGACCGGGAAACCGGCCGCGCTCGCGGGTTTGCGTTTGTTGAAATGGCCAATGATGACGAGGCCGCCAAGGCCATTGCCGGACTGGACGGCAAGGAAGTCGGCGGACGCAACCTCAAGGTGAACGAAGCGCGGCCCAAAGGCGAAGGCGGAGCGCCGCGAGGCCCCAAGACGTTCAGCAAGGGCGGCGGATTTGGCGGCGGCTACAACAAGGGCGGCAAGGGTGGCGGCCGCGACCGCTTCTCGAACGAAGATTACCGCGAAGCGGCGCGCCAGCCGCGCGAACCCCGCTGGTAGTCCCGCAAATCACGAGGGGAGAAGCCATGACCACGACATTTCAAAAGCGCCAAAAAGAAATGAAGCGCATGGAAAAAAGCAAAATGAAGGAAGCGAAGCGCGTGCAACGCAAGCTGGAAAAGGCTGCGCTGAAAGAGGCCGGCCAAAACGGCCCCGAGATCGATACCACTCCTCCAGAAATAGTGCCCCAGGAATAATCCGCGCTGCGGGAAATCACGCCTAGAACCTGACCCGCTCTCCGGCACACACAAATGGCGCCGCTGGCTCTGAATACAAACTCAGGCCCGCGCGGCACTCTTCTTCCCGCTCATTCCCCGCATGGGTTCACTGTCTCTCCTCGCCGGCATCTTCTCAGATAGTTGAAAAGAGCGGTGGATGCTTGAGGTGCCATTCCGTGGCGTTCTGGTACGCCCTCGCTAGCGCAAGCATCTCCGCTTCCCTGAAAAGTTTGCCGACAAACGTCAAGCTTGTCGGGTTCCCCTTCTCATTGAACCCGTGAGGCACGACCACGCACGGATGCCCGGTCAGATTTGTCACTCCTGTATTTTGCGTAGCGATGGGGTTCGGTGTGTAGTCTCCGTAGTCGAACGGCACGAGGTACACATCGATGTTCTCCATCACTCGCGCCATTTCCTGCATAAGCAGCGTTCGCACCCTCTGCGCGTTCAAATACTCCACTGCCGGAAGCAGCCGCAACGCGTTCTGGTTGGTGACGCGGTCCTGCCGCACCAGCAATTCCGGCTGGGTCTCGACCGGATCCTTCAGCGCGGCGTTGCCTTCGCCGTAAATGATTATTCCGATGTCTAGATCCGCATGTTCCGGCAGCGCAACCTCAACGAGCTTCACGCCCAGGCTGCGGATTTTCTCGAGCGCCGCGGCGTCATTTGCATCCACCTGCGCCGATTGGCGCGTGTCGGAAAAAGCGGCCTTCAAATAGCCGACGCGCAGTTTGCGAATGTCCAGATCCGCGTCCCAGTTGAACGGAACGTCCTGCACCGTAAGATCCAGGTTGTCAGGCCCCTGAATCGCGTTCAGAACCAGCGCGCAGTCCTCCACGCTCCGGCACATCGGACCAATCTTGTCCAGGCTCCAGGTCAGAGTCATCGCGCCGTACCGGCTCACTCGACCGTAGGTGGGACGCAGCCCCGTCACGCCGCAAATGCCTGAAGGCTCCACGATCGACCCGCCGGTCTCCGTCCCGATCGAAAAGCCGACAAGTCCCGCAGCGGTTGCAGAGCCCGGCCCCGCAGAGGATCCCTGCGAACCCATGGAAAGGTCCCACGGATTTTTTGTCTGGCCTCCAAACCACACGTCGTCGAGGGCCAGTTCTCCGGTCGTCAGCTTGGCCACCAGCACGGCTCCCGCTTCCTTCAGCCGAGAGACCACGGTCGCATCCTTATCGATAACGCGGCTCTTGAATGGCGCCGCTCCCCACGTCGTGGGATACCCCTTCGCGGTGAGCAGATCCTTTACTCCGCAGGGAATTCCGTGCAGCGGCCCGCGATATCGCCCCGCTGAAATTTCTTGATCCGCCTCCCGCGCCTGCCTCCTTGCCAGATCCCCGGTGATGGTCACCGCGCACAATAGTCGCGGGTTGTGCCTCTTCAGCCGGTCCAAATACATTTCCGTCAGCTCGGCCGCGCTCACCTGCTTGGTGCGAATCAACTCCGCGAGTTTTGTGACCGGCCAAAACGCCGCCTCTTCCAGATTCCTCGGCCGCGTCACGCGGGCAGGCGCGCTTGGCCGAAACGTGCGCTTCGTGCGGTCGATCTTCATCCCCGAAACGATGGGATTGAAGTACAGCGGAGGAGCAACACTGTTGTCGAGCGGCACTTTTCTCAGCTCTTCGTAGTGCGCAAGATTTTTGTTCACGCCTTCCAGCATGCGGTCGATTTGTTGGTCAGTGAACGTGATGCCCGCCACAGCCGCGGCATCGCGCAACATCTCTTTCGTCACTCCCGCGGTCTTCTCTTCCTCGAGCTTTCCCCATAGCACGCCAGGAAAAAGCGTTGGCGCCAGGCCCAAGGCGGAAAAATACGCGAGAAAGGAACGTCGATCGGGAATCATCATCAGGACCTCTTTGGATTGAATTCGTTGTCGAGCGCCGCCGGCCGTTGCAGACTGCCGGATTTCCATAAGACCGCACGGCAGCATACACGCAACCGTCTCTGCTCGGAAGTCTCCGGTTTATTCTTCACGTAGGGATGAGGGTTGTATGCTTCAGCCTGTAAAGGATTTGAATTCTTCCCGTTATTGAAAGCGCGATGAGGCCCCCGTCCTTCTTCAGCGGGAGCCTCATCGCTTGCTAATTAGTTAGAGTGCTACGAAATGGTTTGAGGTTTTTGCCGGAGCGGGTTGCTCTTAGCGGTTATGGGAATAAACAAATTCCTGACCGACGCTGTCTCCGGGATAGAACCAGGATTGCAGCGCCATGGGCGATTCACCGGAGCGCTCATCGAATTCGAAAATGCTCTTATCTGCAGGCTCCGCGCGGTAGTTCGGAACCGCGAGGATGGTTGCGAGGACCCGGGTTTCATTCCCGTTCCAGACTTGCACGATGTGCCGGTCGTTGCTGGATTCTACCAGCTTGAAGACGTACGTCCCTGCCGGCAGCACTTGGCCAGGAATCTCCACCGAGTCGCTGAAGGTCACGATGGTCTTTTTGTTCGAGCTGTCCGCTCTTGCGCCGGGGCTAATCAGAGCGTAGAGCAGAGTGATGCACAGTGCTAGGACAACTTCTTTTACAATTCGCATTCTTCTATCCTCCAGATGGATGAATTTGTCATCTTCGCGCACACCCTCTCGAGGATTGGCTGGTGAAACCGGGCAAGGACCGCCCCGAGGTAGATTGCCAGCGAGGACCTTCTTGAACGACTGGCCCTATTTTACTTCGCTAGTGAGATGCTTGAGCAGCAGCTTCGGTTGCGCCCAGCAAGGCATTTTGTTTTTTGGGCCGTGGCGTCCTGCTACTTGAACGCTTTGCGCGGCTCGTTGCATCAATTCGAAATACCGGGCAGGGGGTACGCCGCAACATCCTCAAGCAACAGCACCCAGTCGTTGCCCCGGCCGTTCGTTGGGAGCAAGCGGCGCGACCGCGCGCGGGAAATGCGCCCTCGGTCTCTGGATGGTATTGACAAATGGCATATGGCAATATAAAATGCCATCATGGCTTCTAAACTCACCGTGGACAAGGCTGGCCGCATCGTTCTTCCAAAGCCTTTGCGCGACGAGCTGCAGCTTGCGCCCGGAGATTCTCTGGAGATCGAAAGCGCTGGCGAAGAAATCACCCTGCGGCCCGTCCGGGGCAATTCGCCGCTGCGAAAGAAGCGCGGCATCTGGGTCTTCCGCGCCGGCGAGCCTCTTTCGGCTTCGGCGGTGGAGGAAACCAGGCGGGGGATCCACAGGGAGCGCCACGCGGCGAGCTCCGGATTGAGTTCCCGGCAGAAAACTCTCCGTTGAAGTCTTTTCTCGACACGTCCGTGCTCGTCCCGGTCTTCCTCGAAGACCACGAGCATCACGAGCCCAGCCTGGAAGTCTTCCTTAAAGCGGACAAGAAGCACGGTTTTTGCGCGGCGCATAGCCTGGCTGAATTCTATGCCGTGGTGACCCGGCTACCGGGCAGGCATCGGCTGAGCGGCGAGCAGGTTCTCCTTCTTCTCCAGGAGATTCGCGAACGCCTGACGGTTATTTATCTGAATGCAGAAGAGTATTTCACTGTGTTGCATGCCGGCGCCGAGATGGGGATCGTAGGCGGCGTGGTGTACGACGCGCTACTCGCCCACTGCGCGCAAAAGGCCGGCGCGGACACTCTCTATACTTGGAATGTGAAGCACTTCGAGCGTTTCGGTGTGGGTCTCATCAAGCGGATCCAGACTCCCTGACGCTGAGCAGGGCGCCGGCACTCTCCGTTCGCGAGAACAGTTTTTTACCGGCTCTTGATTGCTTGTATTCTTAACTTAACGCTCGTCACGGCGGGATGCGGCGTTCCGTCCTTTTTGTACGGCGCGAAAATCCAGTTTCGCGCGGCAACCATCATCCTGTCTCCAATATCAGGTTTCGTTGCGTGCACAACCTGCACTTCAGAAACGAGCCCGGTTGTGTCTATTTGGAGCTTCAATTCGACCTCGGCAACACCCTGATAGTCCTTCGTCACGATGACCGTCTCGAACGGGCACAAAATACACTGCGGTCCCCGATTAGTCTCTGGGCCAAGCGCGGGAGGCGTGATCGTGGCCGGGACTTGTGCTCTTTCTTCTTTCTGAGGAAGTTGCGTGGTCTCCTCCACTGCTGAACAGCGCAGCTCGACTCCCACGCTGCAGATTGATCGTCCGGCCACAGCCCACCTTGTCGTCAGCGCTTTTTCGGCAGAGGACACCCAATACCGCTCGGGCGGTTTTTCAAACAGCTTGACTGCCTCGCCATTGCGATACAAGCAGCCCTGCACCGTGCAAGCATACGGCACTTCTTTCGGGCGCTCGGCATGCGTCCATGTTTGACCGTCCGCTGAATGCATGGCCACGGGAACGGCGTACCCTCCTCCCGGCTTGTCTTTCTCGATGACTTCGGTCCCGGTCACCCAAAATTCACCGCCGTGCACGGTGAAGCTGTGAAGAGTCATGCTCGGAATGTCCTGCGTGCTCCAGGTATTTCCGCCATCTCCGGTGACCACTAAACGCTGGGAGAAATACTGGGCAGCGCCTTCTTTGAATATCACAGCCATCCGCCTGCTATCCACTACTCCCAAACTGAATACCCATCCGAATCCCGGCGACCTGTTATCCTCTTTTGGCGGAACCGGCACTGGATTCCAGCTCTTGCCTCCGTCGACGGTACTGAGCACCGCGCTTCGCGTGTGGATCAAGCCATGTCTTCGGTCGGAAAAAGCTGCCGCGTAGATGACAGATGTGTCCACGGATTGCGCTATCCAGGTCTCACCACCGTCATCCGTAAACAGCAAGACTCCACCTGCCCCCGCGGCATAACCGAACTTTTCGTCCGCAAACCCCATTGCCAGCAGCGCCGCACCGTTAGCATCAAAGTGTTTTGTCATCCATGTGGTCCCACCATCGGCGGAGCTCGCGATCATCTCCTGAGATCCACAAACCCAGAACGTCCCGTGGTTTTCGACGATACCTAGCGCTCTCGACGCCAAGTCGACTCGGCGCCATTCTTCTGCATGAGCCTCAAACGTCCAGATACCAGGTGCAGTTGTGAGCATCAGAATTGCACTCGCTTGCCAAAAGTATCTATTCATTAGTGTTCCTCCGGGCGAGGCCAAATCTTTACTCTGGAAAAGCCTTTGCGTTGATTCCTGGCACCAGTCTGAGCGCGTTCTTGTAATAGATTTTCTTCAGCACCTCGTCGGGCACCTGGAAGCCATAAATCCGCCAGAAGGCGTGGCGCTTGCGGTAGTACTCGAAATATTCGTCGCGCGTTTCGAGCGAGCGGAAGTACCACTTGTATTCGTTCACGTCGTAGATGTCTTTTCCCATAAGCACGCGGTCCTGATACCTGGCCAGGAAATCGTGCGCCGAGTACGGCTGCCGCCCCAGCTCCGCAAGCACGGCGGCAATGTCCACGTTCACATTCGGATTGGCGTCGAAAAGTTTCCCGAGCCGCTCGAGGTCGTTGCCATGAAAAGCCAGGTGCGCGGCGATGAACTGTGTCCGCGGATGCTTGGCGAAGAGGTGGTTGCGCTCGGTCATCAGCGTTTCGAACGGCGGATACTTCGAGGGCGGCCGCGCGCGCTGGGGGAATTCTTTCAGCTCCAGCCAGCGCTCATTGTACTTGTCCCAGGGATCAAAAAAAGCCGAGGGCTCCGCAACGTGAATCAGTACCGGAATTTTCAGGTCCGCGCATTTTTCAAATATTTGATCGAAGACCGCATCGTCCACGTGCACGCGTTCGCCGTTCGCGTATTTCAGGTCCATCCCGAAGTTTTTGAAGATCTTCAGTCCCTGCGCGCCGTTCTTGACGTCCTGCTCGAGCCGCTCCGTGACGCGCTTGCCGAATTCGGGCGTGTTCAGGTCGTCGAAATTCATGTTGGCGAAAACCACGAAGCGGTCCGGGTAGCGTCCCTTCATGGTCTCAACGGTACGCCGCAGCTGTTCGCCGGTTCCGCCGCTCAAATTCACCATGACCTGGAGATTGATCGTGTCCATTTCCTTGACGAGCTGGTCCACGCGCTCGGGCGTGGGATTCCAGTGGTGGCTGTGAATGTCGATGAATGGATACTTGGCGCGGTCGATCTTGTGTTCTTTGGTCACCAGCGTGGATTTCGGCTGGTAATCCTCAATGGTCGGCGTTTGCTGGCTTTGTTGCGCTTGCGGCTGCGGCGGCGTAGCCGCCGCGCGCGGCCGCGCGAAGAAAGCAGTGCTGGTGACTGCGAGTACGATTCCGACAACCTCAACGCCCTGCCAGGATTTCATCATTTGCCCCTGATGGATGTTTTGTCCGGCCTATCTTCGCATACAAGCCGGGTGAACCCAGAAGGCCAATTCGTGTACCATGCGAGGCGGTTCGCATCCAATTTGCCTTCTTTGCATCACGCCGGGGGAGAACAGAAATGATGCTTTCGAGGTCGCCGACGTTAGCGGGGATTGGGCTGATGCTCGCGTGCGCGGCAAGCAGCTGTGCGCAGGATGTCGTCGAAGTGGCCGGCGATCACAACAAAATCTTGCTAGAGAACGAGCACGTTCGGGTGGTCGAAAATACGCTCGCGCCCGGCGACAAAGACGCCATGCACACGCATCCCTCCGGCTGGTATTACGTCACCCGGCCCGGAACGATGAAGGTTGTGCACTCCAATGGAAGAGTGGACACCTGGGAGTCGAAAGAAGGCGAAGGCGGCTGGCTCAAGACTAAAGACCCGCACACTTCCGAAAACGTCGGGAAAACAACGCTGGTCTGGGTCCTGGTGGAAGTGAAGAGCGCGGCCAAAGCGTCAAAGGCACAAGCCGCGCCGGCCCAGAAAAAACAGTAGGCGCGGAAGACAGCAGGACGCCGCGGAAAATGGAGGCTGAGAAATGGGCGTAGGACACGCTGCCGTGGCGCTGTGTGCGGCTAAGGCCGCGCCGCGTGTCAATGTCGGCTGGCTCGTTTTCGCGGCGTTCCTCGCGGATTTCCTCCTCGGCATCTTTGCCTCCATGGGGCTGGAGCACGCTAGCGTGCCCCCCGATTATGCTTCCCAACACTACCTGCTTTTCACCTTCCCGTATTCCCATGGGCTGCTGCCGCTTATGCTGTGGTCCGCCATAGCAGGATTCCTAATCTCGCTGCCGCGAGGAGCCGAGCGCGCCCGGGTTTTCTTCGTCGTGGCCGCCGTGGTTCTTTCTCATTTTGTGCTGGACGGGATGGTGCACGTCGCCGGCTTGCCGCTGGCGGGAGAGAACTCCCCAAGAATCGGGCTCGGCCTCTGGAAGCATCTCCCCTTCGAGTTGTCGCTGGAAACCGCGATGACCGTCGCGGCCATTGTCATTTACTTGAAAGTTGCGGGTCCGGGCGCACCTGTTGCGAGCCGCTATGGCATTCCGGTCTTTATGGCGCTCCTTGCCGCTCTCACATGGACGCAGTTTTTCATCACCAAGCCGCCAGAGCCGGCCCAACTGATTCCCAACTGGATCATCGCGCCGTTAGTGCTTGGCGTACTGGCCTGCGCCTTGGACTGGAAACGGGTTGCCCTCGCGAAAGCGGCTCATTGACGATCGCATACAGGCAGGACCGATACAAAACGCAGAAGGGGCAGAACTCTCCCTGAAGTGCTCCCCACGCGCCTCCCGAGCGATTGCCCTCCGGCCGGCACCCGGATAGCAGGCCGCGGCCTTCGAATCTGACGGGGCCTTTGAATTGGGAAGGTGTTTCTAGCCAGGTAGTGGCGGATGCCTGCGAAACGTTTCAAAAGGGCGTGACGAAAACCGTGAGGCGAAGCCTGCGGGGATAGAGGAACACGGGACGGGAAGGACGCCAACCCGGCAAGGAAACAAATCCTTTGCTGGGGAGTCCAATCTATCGGAACTTAAAAAGCACAAATTACGTAGCCTGTTCTTGGGGAGGGCAGGGCAGCTATGGAATCTTTCTGGCAGGACCTCTCGTATGCCCTCCGTAACCTGGGGAAGAGTCGCGGGTTTGCACTGGTCGCCATGCTCACGCTGGCGCTCGGCATTGGCGCCTCGACGGCCATCTTCAGCGTTATTGAAAACGTTCTGATGGAACCGTTTCCCTATCTCGATTCGGAGCGCTTCATGTCCGTGCAGATCCACGATACGGAGCAGAACCAGCCCGGCGGTCGCCCTGCTTATTCCGGGCCGGAATTTCTCGATTACGCCGAGCAGAATCATTCGTTTGACAGGGTCATCGCCAGCAGCAACGAGGACATTCTCTATACGCAAGGAGAGGGGACGGAGCGCTTCAACGGGGCTCGCGTGACGCCGGGCACCTTTGAATTTCTGGGGATGCCGGCCCTTCTCGGCCGGGTCATGCAGCCCGCAGATTATGAGCCGGCAGCGCCACCGGTTTTCATCCTACGCTACAAGGTCTGGGTAAACAGATTCAACGCGGACCCTGCCATCCTCAATAAGACTCTTGTACTTAACGGAACGCCCCGCACGTTGATTGGCATTATGCCGCCACGCTTCGGCTGGTGGGATGCCGACATGTGGATTCCGGATAAACCCAGCCGTTCCGCAACGTCGTCGACTTACGGGTTCCCGCGCTTCTGGGTCCTTTACGGACACCTCAAGCACGGGGTTACAATTCGTGAGGCCGAGGCCGATTTCACCGTGATCGCGCAACGTCTTGCAAAAGTCTATCCGAAGGACTACCCAAAACATTTCACGGTTCAACTTACTTCGCTTACTGACTCAGTTGTTGGACGCTTCCGCGTGACGCTTTTCATCGTCCTGGCGGCCGTCGGGCTGCTGCTGCTGATCGGCTGCGGCAACGTGGCCAACCTGCTCCTTGCCCGCGCCACCACTCGCGAAAAAGAGTTCGCCATTCGCGCCGCTCTCGGAGCGGGCCGCTGGCGGCTCGTCCGCCAGCTGCTTGTGGAAAGCCTCCTTCTGGCGATCGGCGGCGCGGGCCTCGGCGCATTGCTTGCTTGGGGAGGCCTCAAGTCCCTCATCGCAGTCATACCGCAAGAAATTATTCCGGCGGAAGCAGTAATCCGGCTCAACGCTCCGGTTCTCTTCTTTACGCTGGGGGTAGCTGCGCTGACCGCGCTCGTCTTTGGCCTCCTTCCGGCCTTGCAGGCCGCGAGGCGCGACCTGAACGATCCCCTCCGTGATAGCGGGAAGGGTGTTGGCGGCGGATTTCGCCATGGCCGCCTGCGTGACGCCGTCGTTGTTCTCGAGGTTGCGCTTTCGCTGACGTTGCTCGTGGCCGCGGGTCTGCTCATGCGCAGCTTCGTCGCGCTCCGAGAAGTTCATCTCGGTTTGCAACCCGACCACATATTAGTCGCGCGGCTCCCACTTCCTCAGGATCGTTACAAGACCGCTGAGCAGGTCGCGGGGTTTTTCCGCCCGCTTCTCTTAAAACTGAAGGCGCTGCCCGGAATTGTCGACGCCACGGAAACCAGCACTCTGCCTCCCTACGGGGGCATCCCCAGCGACATCGAAGTGGCCGGCAAGGCGCATTCCGAAAAATGGAGCGCGCCGTTTCAACTTTGCAGCGAAGGATATTTTTCCGTCTTGAAGATTCAATTCGTGCAGGGCCGGCCGTTCACCGAAGCGGAGGTCAACGGCGCGAGAAAGCTTGCCGTCGTCAACCAGACTTTCCAGCGCAAGTATTTGAACAATGAGAATCCCATCGGACAGCGCGTGCACCTGGCACAACTCGAACAATTTCCCGACCCGTTACACGACCCGTGGTTCGAAATCATCGGCGTCGTCGCCGATGTGAAAAACCAGGGATTGCAAGAGCCCGCCACTCCGGAAGTTTGGGTGCCGTATACGATGACCGGCTCGGCGGCGCGTGGCGTCCTCGTTCGTACAGCGAAAGAGCCCCTATCCATGCTGAACGCTGTTCGCCAGGAAATCTGGGGCACCGACCGAAGCGTGGCGCTCACGCTCACCGGCACGCTCGAAGGTTACATCAGCCAATTCTCATATGCAGGCCCGCGGTTCGGCTTCTTGTTGATGACCATTTTCGCCAGCATCGGCCTGATTCTCGTGACCGTCGGCGTATACAGCGTGCTTGCCTACACCGCGGCTCGCCGCGCGCACGAGATCGGCATTCGCATGGCGCTCGGCGCGGAGCGTGGCGACGTCATCAAGCTGGTCCTTCGCATGGGCTTGCGCCTTGTCATTCTGGGCGTTTTGATTGGCGTGGCCGCCAGCCTGGCTCTTGCCCGCGTCATCTCTTCACAGCTTTGGGGCGTTTCCGCATACGACCCGGCGACGCTGGCAACGGTTCCCCTGCTGCTTCTGCTCACTGGCTTGGTGGCCTGCTGGGTCCCAGCACGCCGCGCCTCTCGCGTCGACCCTCTCGTGGCGTTACGCTACGAATAGTCGAAAAGTTTTTCACAGCTTGATGCGGTAGCCCGTCTTTCGCACCGTGATGATATGCCGGGGCGAGGCCGGATTCTCCTCGAGTTTGCGCCGCAGCTCCGCGACGTGCGTGTCCACCGTCCGGCTGACGACCGCCGCTGAGTATCCCCAAACTTCCCTCATCAATTGCAAGCGCGAAACCACCGCGCCGCGCGCTTTCAGAAGCGCCAGCAGCAAATCAAATTCCTTCGGCGCCAGTTCAATCGCTTGCGCCCCGCGCCACACCGTCCTTGCCGCAGGGTTCACTTCGATTGCACCGAAGCGATGCACTTCCCGCGCTTCGTCACCTGCGTTGCGCCCAGCGTGCGTGCGCCGCAGCAGCGCTTCGACTCTTGCGAGCAACTCCAGCAGCCCGAATGGTTTTGTTACGTAGTCGTCCGCGCCCATCCGCAGGCCTCTCACTTTATCGGATTCTTCTCCCTTGGCCGTCAAAAGAAGAACCGGCGTCGCGTGTCCCTCCTGCCGCAAGGATTTCAACACGCGAAAACCGTCCAGCTCCGGCAGCATCAGGTCCAGGATCACGAGATCGGGATTCGCCTTTGCGAAGGCCTTCAAGCCGGCTTTTCCATCTTCCGCCGTATCGACTTCATAGCCCTCGATCTCCAGATTGTTTCGCAGAC
>WNFO01004430.1_pt1 | contig 14487 bp, 15 predicted proteins | sample 5400251 | NCBI WGS metagenome assembly WNFO01 (sample SAMN13153354, study PRJNA577476) | soil metagenome | isolation source: 100 cm saprolite under Madrone tree | place: USA:California | collected 2016-06-14 | reverse complement strand
TGGCGGGGCGGGCGCGGAATCGGCGGGTGGAGCTGGTAAGAGAGTAGGAAACCCAGTTGCCAGTTTCCAGTTACTAGTTGCCAGTTTCTGCACCAACGATTACTTTCAACGCCGCCCTCTCAACCGTTACCTCTATCGGTGTGCGGCACACATACTCTCCGTCCGCGTAGACGTCTGACGGTTTTTCGGTTTCTACCCGCAAACGCTCCGCCTGGAAATATTTGACTTCGGGGATGCCCAGGTGGCTGCCCGAATAGACAGAGGGGAATAGTCGTAGCAGGCGAGTTTTTGCCATGCTTGCCACCACGCAGATGTCGAGCTTGCCGTCGTCGAGTCGGGCGTCGGGGGCGATCCTGATGCCTCCGCCGTAGGCCGGAGCGTTGGCGAACGCGGCCACAACGGCTGGGCCGTCGTGGCGTGTAACCAAGGTGGCCAGTGCATCTGGCGGGGAAGCCCCAAGACGTACGACAGGAGGTTCGAAGCCCCACAGCGCAGGCAGAAGGCTGAGTGGGTAGCCGCCGTGCCGGCGAATCCAGCGCGGAAGTTGATTGGCGCGCCGTGCGATTTCGACATCGAGCCCTACGCCGCCGACGCAACAGAAGTAGTGAGGCGATTCGGTTGATGCCGATGCGCCGCTGTCCGTGTTCTCTGTGGCCGTCTGTGAAATCACCCCCAGATCGATCTGTCGCACATTGTTTTGACCGGAATCGAAACTGCGCCACGCATGCATCGAGTCGCTGACACTGCGAAGCTTCAGTGCGCGGGCAAAGTCGTTACCACTGCCGCAGGGAACGACAAGCACCGGAAGTTGCAGATTGCGCAGTTGCGCAAGGTGTCGGTGCACGGTGCCGTCGCCTCCCAGGATCACAATCGCGTCCGCTGCACTCGCACTTGCAGGCAACCCAAGCTGCCAGCGCGCATCCGAGTTGCGTGCGAACCGATGCAGATGCTTGCTCGAAGAGCCCAACCCGAGGATGGCGGCAACTCGCATTTCGCCGCCGAGATTAACAAAACATAATCGATGAAACCTAGTACGGGACTGCTTTGCGCCCGCCCTTGGGCCAAAAAGTGCAATGCTTGGAAGAAAAAAATAGCTTTGCAGTAACCCGTCACGATTTTCCAGGGAAAAATCTGTAAGTAGTTGTTTGTAAACAGATTAGCGGAAATGCAGGGGGACGCAGTCACCTTCCGCGAAGAGGAATTGCCGACTTAGACCGTGATTTACGACCTTGAATTTATGCGCCAAAACAGGCATAATTTTTGTCCTGGCCCAACACTAACACCTTATTATCCCGCCACTTCCAAGGGGAGTCTCCAGTCATGCTTTGGCGAACTTGGGTAGCTGTGTGTTTGTTGACGTGTATCGCAGTCACTCTGATGGGTTGTGGTGGTGGGACGGTTGCGTCCCCTACGCCCTCTCCAACGCCAACTCCACAGGCAACGGCTCCCGTAATTATGACCCACCCCGCGAGTCAGGCTATTGCGCTGGGTCAGACGGCGACGTTCTCGGCTGCGGCGAGCGGCACCGACCCGTTGACCTACCAGTGGCAGAAAAACGGAACTGCGATTTCGGGTGCGGCCGCATCGAGTTACACCACGCCACCTGCAACCATAAGCGATAGCGGCGCCAAGTTCCGGGTGCTGGTCAGTAATTCCGCGGGCAGCGCGACCAGCAATGAAGCAGTCCTAACAGTGAACAACCCACCCCCAAACGTATCGACGGCTGACGTAGTGATGTACCACAACGATATCGCGCGCACCGGGCAGAACCTGAACGAAACCATTCTGACGCCGGCCAATGTCAACTCGACGACATTCGGCAAAATCCGTTCCTTGCCTGTGGATGGCAAGGTGGATGCCCAACCGCTCTACTTGTCCAGCCAGCAGAATATTGCCGGCGGAACTCACAATGTGCTCTACGTCGCCACCGAGCACGACAGCGTTTATGTCTTTGACGCCGACAGCGGCACCCAGTTATGGAAGGTTTCCCTGCTGGGCTCAGGCGAAACTACCAGCGACACGCGGGGATGCGACCAGGTCGTGCCCGAGATCGGGATCACGTCCACCCCGGTCATTGACCGAAGCGCGGGACCGCACGGGGTTATCTACGTCGTGGCAATGTCGAAGTCCGGCTCCACTTATTTCCAGCGCCTGCATGCGCTGGATGTAACCACCGGCGCGGAAGTGTTCGGCGGACCGCAGAACATTCAGGCTTCGTTCACGGGAACCGGGGACAACAGCAGCAACGGCAAGGTGATCTTCGATCCGGCGCAGTACAAGGAGCGCACCGCGCTCCTCTTGCTGAATGGAGTGCTGTACACAACCTGGGCGTCGCACTGCGACATTCGCCCCTACACCGGCTGGATTCTGAACATTGTCCCCAATGGCAGTGAAGGCGCGATCTGGATGGCCGATACCGGCCCGGCCGTGGACAGCGCCGGGAACATCTACGTGCTGGTGGCCAATGGCGACTTCGGCACGGCCATGGATGCCAACGGATTTCCCAGCAATGGCAACTTCGGCAATGCGTTTCTCAAGATGTCCACCTCGGGCGGACTGGCGGTGGCGGACTATTTTGAGATGAGCAACCAGGCGGCGGAGAACGGCTCCGACGCCGATCTCGGCTCTGGCGGCGCGATCGTGCTGCCCGATCTGACGGATGGTTCCGGGAACGTCCGGCACCTGGCCGTTGGCGCCGGCAAAGACGGTCACATTTACGTGGTGAACCGGGATGCCATGGGCAAATTCAACTCCAGCAGCAACAACATTTACCAGGATCTGACGGGAGTTCTGGGCAACGGAGTGTTTTCCATGCCCGCCTACTTCAACAATACGGTCTACTACGGAGCGGTCGGGGACGCGATCAAGGCCTTCAAGATTACCAGCGCCAAGCTCTCAACCAGTCCCAGCTTCCAGAGCAGCAATAGCTTTCCCTACCCGGGCTCGACCCCCAGCATCTCCGCTAACGGCACCAGCAACGCCATCGTGTGGGCGGCGGAGAATGGCGGTACGGCGGTCCTGCACGCCTACGATGCCACCAACCTGCACGAGCTATACAACAGCAACCAGGCCAGCGGCGGACGCGACCAGTTCGGAACCGGCAACAAGTTCATCACCCCCATGATCGTGAATGGGAAGGTGTACGTAGGGACGACCAACAGCGTAGGAGTGTTCGGGCTGCTGCCGTAGCGATTAGTCTTAATTCAAGTATGGACCAGAGAAAAGGCAGCGCGAGAGCCGCGCTGCCTCCGTCTACTGCATTGTCCGTGCGAGAGCTCACTGACCGGTCGCGTGGAGGATCATCCGAGTACCGCTGTCCAGATGAACGTTGCTGGTGTTCGAACTGATTACCGAACCAGCGCTGGTTGAATTGGAAGCAGCGGACGAAAGAGTCAGGCCCGGAAGGCCTACCACGCCCTGGCTGGTTGAGGTCAGGCCGCCCGCCACACCCGCTCCCGCCGACTGAACTCCGTTCAGCGTGCCTCCCGCTGCGCTTCCGGCGGTGTTTACCACGCGCCCAGGCGTGGAAGTCACTCCGCCCAAAGCTCCACGAGTTGCGGATCCGGAGGAGGTTGCGGTTCTGGGCATGTTCTCATCGGCCATCGTCGAACCAGCCATCGAAGAACCAGCCATCGAATCGTCCATGGCCGCACTCGTCTGGGAACTGCCGATTGCCTGCAAGGTGAGCGCCAACGGCATCTGCGTGCCGTTTTTCGACACAGCGCGCTCGAAGGCGATTGCCACGTGAGATTCCTGCTGTCCCTTCTCTCGTGCCTGCACGTCGGTTACGTGGCCGACGATCTTCGATCCTTTGGGCAGGACGATCTGGCCGTTCGACTTCACGTCTTGCGTGGTCCTGGCCACGACCTCATCGCCCTTCTTGTTCTTGCGGGCATCGACTGGCTTGGTCAACTCGGCCTGGACAGTGCTGCCGGCCTGCAGTTGGCCGGCGGTTGCGGCCTGTCCGTTCTTTCCGGAAACAGCGGTCTCCTGAGAGACGTTGGCCGAGGCATTCGAACCAGCCTGGACTCCAGATTTGTTGGCAGAAACCGAAGTATCCTGCGAAGCCGATGCGCCCGTTTGCATGTCGGCGGAACTCTGGGCCAGACACAGGGCCGAGAGCAAAGCTCCGGTCAGCAGTGAAGCAATGGTTCTGTTCATGTCAGGTTCCCCTTCGAAACTGTGAATTAGGCCTGCCACAAGGTAGCGCGCGGAAAGCCTCATAACATGCATTCATGATGCAGTCTGCGTTCCACGCGGTGGGTAGTGGCGACCTGACCTAACTGTCTCTATATATCAGTAATTTAGGAGGAAAGTACGGGCGGGGAGTGACGGTGGTAATCATGTAAAATCGGCGCGGTTTGGGGCAGGAGTTGCGCGGTCATCTTTGATCCAATCGGCGCACCGTCGCAGATCGGACGATCACGGGACCTCGCATTTAGTTCTGCGTGATCGACACTCTCTTCAACCTTCGTCCAACTCTGACTAGGATCTCCGCAGGCACAAACAATAGAACCTGCATTTGCGAAACCGGCTTACCTTCAATACTGACGGAATTCTGTCGAATCTTCCGTGCACCATCGCTTGCAGAATCAGCCAGTCTAGCTTCGGACAGGACACGATCTAGTCGCACAATGGCAGGTCTTTTACCGGGAGGAGCTTCACCAAGAACCGTCTGTAAGTCCGGGAAGGGGTAGTACAGGTTGTCGTCGAAATCGTCGGCATCCCGAACAAGAACTGACTTGAGCTTCACCGCAGCGTCTTGTGGAGAAACGGCTCTTTCTGAAATAGGAACTTGCTCCACCGTTTCTGGCGCTTCATCTTTCTGAAACTGCTTCGCCCAATCCTCCCCCGCCTTCACCGCCGCGTCTGCAGAGTGGAAATCGGTCACGATGCGCCGCGCAAGATCTTTCTTTGCATCCATCGGGTGCGACTCGCTTTTCATTTTTTCGATTTCCGGGAGTTGCATGTCCGTCAGCAGCTCGTAGTACCTCCACATCATGGCGTCGGAAATGGACATTACTTTGCCGTACATCTCCAGCGGCGGCTCATTGACGCCGATGGCGTTGCCCAGCGACTTCGACATCTTTTGTACGCCGTCGAGGCCTTCGATGATGGGCGTGGTCAGCACCACTTGCGACTCCTGGCCGTAGGCGCGTTGCATTTCGCGGCCGACCAGCAGGTTGAATTTCTGGTCGGTGCCGCCCAGCTCGACGTCGGCCTGGAGCGCGACCGAATCGTATCCCTGGACCAACGGGTAGAGCAGTTCGTGCATGGCAATGGGCTTTTCTTCCTGAAAGCGTTTATGGAACTCTTCGCGCTCGAGCATCTGCGAAATCGTGAACTTGGCGGTCAGGCGGATCCAGTCGGCGGACTTCATCTTGTCGAACCACTCGCTGTTGAAGCGGGTCTCGGTCTTCGCCTGGGAGAGAATCTTGAAAACTTGCGCCATGTAGGTCTTGGCGTTGCGCATGATTTCTTCCGGGCTGAGCGGCGGACGAGTGGCGGAGCGTCCGGTGGGATCGCCAATCATGCCGGTAAAATCGCCGATTAAAAAGATGACGGTGTGACCGAGGTCTTGAAAATGTTTGAGCTTGCGTAAGAGCACGGTGTGGCCGAGATGGAGATCGGGCGCGGTGGGATCGAAGCCGGCCTTGACTCGAAGCGGTTTTCCGGTGGCGAGAGACTTCTCCAGCTTGGAGCGAAGCTCGGACTCTTTTACGATCTCGGCAGAGCCCTTCTTTATGTAGGCGAGTTGTTCGTCGACGGGGAGGAACGTGGGCATAGGTAGAGATTATAGCGGCGGGAACGACGATTGCAGATTTCAGATTCTAGACTTCAGATTTCAAACCCTTAACTGTCCGCAACGAGGTGACGAACATCGAGACCAGCTGATTCGCTTCATCGAGCGGCATGTTGACCTGGTCTGGCCGCGCGATTTCGGCATCGACGAGAAGTTCTAGCCAAAGAAGCGTCTCATCTGCTTCTTCGAGTACCAGCCCAAGCTTAGAAGTGAAGTCGGCCGTGGAGCGAGCCCGGCAGACCGCACGGTAGTTCGCGGCCACGGAGGTTGCGGAGCGCAGCAGTTGGCGGGCGATAATGCGCGCTTCCGGACTCTGCGGCAATGTGCGAGATGGACGAATGATGACGAGGGCCAACTGCTTGGTACGATACTTCATCGCCTCCGAATTGACGGTTGGCCCCATGGACAATCTGCAATCTAAAATCCCAAATCTGAAATGTATGTGCCGAACGGCCTAGGTGGCTCTGATGCTCGTCACAAGCCTCCTTCCCAGCACCTCATATTTTCCCTCCAACACAATATTGATCGCCTCCGAATACGCCACGTGCTCCTGCTCCAGAATGCGCGCCGCCAAAGCAGCTACGTCGTCGGTATCCAATACCGGGACCTTTTTCTGCACAATGATGGGGCCGTGGTCGAGTTCTTCATCGACGAAGTGCACGGTGCAGCCCGTGACCTTCACACCGGCGACGAAAGCCTGTTCCTGTGCCTCTAGACCGGGAAAGGCGGGTAGAAGCGATGGATGAATGTTGAGTATTTTCTGCGGGAATTGCTGCACGAACCAGGGGGAAAGCAGGCGCATGTATCCCGCCAGGCAGACCAGATCAACCTTGTGCCGTTGCAGCGCCGCCACCACTTCGCGATCGTGCTCTTCCCGCTGCTTGCCCTTGGAAGGGACGACGATGGCTTCGAGTCCCATGCGCTTTGCGATTTCCAGGCCGCCCGCGTCGGGCTTGTTGGAGATGACGACAGCGATGCGTGCGTTGGGAATCTTGCCGGAAGCCACGTTGTTTGCGATGGCCTCGAAGTTGGAGCCGCGTCCGGAAAGGAGGATGCCCAGGTTTTTCATGAGGAGCTCTCAGCCGTCAGCTTTCAGCCATCAGCTTTTGGATCAGACATCATAATTCACCCGGCGGTTGGGCTCGCGTTATCAGCTAACTATGTTGTCATCCTGAGCGCAGCGAAGGACCTGTGCATTCCTCGTTGTCTGAACAGGCTCTTCGCGGGTGTAGGGCCGCAGCGGCGTCGCACCTTGTCCCCGCGGCGGTGGGCGGGAGGCCCACCGGACAGCCGGCAAGATGCCGGCGCTACGGTTTAGTGTTGCCGTTTGCTCGGCCTTTATCCGGTTGGTATAGTTTTACAACCTATGTATCAGGACTTTCATGTTGTCGATCGCTGGAGCAAAGCCAACCTGCACTGCGTCTATCAGGCACTCATTGTAGCTATTGCCACGCGCCACGCTGACGCCGTCGACATCAAGTTTCTGGTGGACGGGCGGCCGGTTTGGGTGGCGCTGCCGCATCCGGCATGGGTGGAATACAAGAAACGTACCGGCCAGGCGATAACCGACACGCTGGCGGTGGAGATTGCCGGACATTATTTGAAATGGGCGGCCGAGTCCGGCGACGGCCTGGGACGGGAAATGTATTCGCTGACCGTGGAAGAGACGCTGCGGCATCTGGATGCGGTGGCGAATCAGCCGGAAGCCGAGTCAGTAAGCTAACTTTTGATGGAGAGACGGGCGTCCCGCCCGTCCCATGAGCGCACTCCTGACGGGCGAGACGCCCGTCTCTCCATTTACCTCAGAGGCGGCAAATCAGCAGTTCCCGTTCGTAGATCATCTCCGGCGGGAGATGGGCGTGCAGGAGAATGAACAGTTCTTCGTGCCCGATCACTTCCGAGCGCCACGCAGCTCTATCTACGGCCTGCAGCTTATCGAATTTTTCTTTGGGGAAGTCGAGGCCCTTCCACTCGATGTCTTCGTAGTGCGGAGTCCAGCCGATGGGTGTTTCCTTGCCCTGAGCGCGGCCGTTGACCCGATCCACGATCCACTTGAGCACGCGCATGTTGTCGCGGAATCCCGGCCACAGGAAATTGCCGTCGGCGTCTTTCCGGAACCAGTTCACATGGAAAATGCGAGGCGTCTTGCTCAACCGTCGCTGCATTTTTATCCAGTGGCGGAAATAGTCGCCCATGTTATAGCCGCAGAAGGGGAGCATGGCCATGGGGTCACGACGGACCTTGCCCAGTTCTCCGCCCGCCGCGGCGGTCGTCTCCGAACTTACAGTGGCCCCCACGTAGACTCCGGCGCTCCAATTAAATGCCTGGTAGATGAGCGGAATGGTGCTGGCGCGGCGGCCGCCGAATATGAAGGCGCTGATGGGGACTCCGTTGGGATCTTCCCAGGCGGCGTCGATGGTCGGGCACTGCGAAGCCGGGGCGGTAAAGCGAGCATTTGGATGTGCCGCTTTGGCGCCGTTGGCTTTCGCAATTCCCGGTGTCCATCGCTTGCCTTGCCAGTCCAGGCATTCGGTCGGGGGCTCGTCGGTCATGCCCTCCCACCACACGCCCCCTTCCGGAGTGAGGGCTACATTGGTGAAGATGGTGTTGCGGGAGAGAGTTGCCATCGCGTTGGGGTTAGTCTTTTCTGACGTTCCCGGCGCCACGCCAAAGAATCCGGCTTCCGGATTGATGGCGCGCAAGCAGCCTTCCGCGTCGGGCTTGATCCAGGCGATGTCATCTCCGACGGTCCAAATCTTCCAGTCGTTAAGTCCCTTGGGCGGCACCATCATGGCGAAGTTGGTCTTGCCGCAGGAACTGGGGAAGGCTGCCGCCACGTAGGTTTTCTGACCCTTGGGATCTTCCACCCCGAGGATGAGCATGTGCTCCGCCATCCAGCCCTCATCGCGGGCGATGTTGGAAGCGATACGCAGGGCAAAGCATTTCTTGCCCAAGAGTGCATTGCCGCCGTATCCGGAGCCGTAGGACCAGATTTCACGCGTCTCCGGAAAATGCACGATGTACTTTTCCGGATTGCAGGGCCAGGTGACGTCTTTCTGCCCGGGAGCCAGCGGCGCTCCCACGCTGTGGATGCAAGGCACGACGCGTTGTTCGTCCTTGTCGATTTCCTTGAAGACATCGATCCCGATGCGCGACATGATTCGCATATTCACGACCACGTAGGGCGAATCGGTAAGCTCCACGCCGATCTGCGACATGGGTCCACCGACCGGGCCCATGCTGAAAGGCAACACGTACATGGTGCGTCCCTGCATGGCGCCGTTGAATTTTTCTTTCAACTTGCGCCGCATGACGTAGGGATTTTCCCAGTTGTTGGTGGGACCAGCGTTGTCCTTGGACAACGAACAAATAAACGTGCGGTCTTCGACCCGGGCCACGTCACCTGGATCGGATCGGGCCAGGAAACATCCCGGCCACAAATCTTCATTCAGCTTGATAAACGACCCGCTGGCCACCATGTTCCGGCAAAGTTTGTCGTATTCGGCTTGCGAGCCGTCCACCCAGTGGATGGCCTTCGGTTTAGTCAGCTCGGCAGTTTTTTCGACCCACTTGATGAGGTGAATATTGCGCGTGAGTGGCCCACGCGAACGTGCAGTTTTCATAGCTATCCTGAGACAGGAGTCAGATCGTCGGCGCTGGAAATTAATAGTTTGTACATACCATTTTGCCAGAGAAGTTGCCGGAATGCTCGTTCTGCCCATCTGAGCGAGCGGGAATGACGGCTAACAAACTGTAACCATTAGGGTTACGTCCAACAGACAAACTGGCTGTCGGCACGCTTTCTTACTAGGCGAAGCGAAGTGGACCTTCCAGGTGAGTTCACTACCATTTCTGCGATAACTGGTCCTTCAACCGCATCTAACTTGAAAACCAAAGTTGGAAACCATTATGTCCCAATCACGTCCTGGAATGACCGTAGGAGAACTTTTTGCTGCCTGGGGAAGCATTCTCAGCGGCAGGGCACCAATGCTGTCCATCGAAATAACCCGCGAGTGCCCCTTAAGCTGTCCGGGATGTTACGCCTACGGCGAATCGCACCTGGGAGGCGAGAAGAAGCTGGCGGAATTGTCGGATCTCCGGGGAGATGCGTTAGTGGCCGGAGTCTTGGCGCTGGTCGAAAAGCATCGCCCGCGGCACGTTTCTCTGGTCGGCGGCGAACCTATGATCCGGCACCGCGAACTCAGCCGCATTCTTCCGGCGCTCAGCGCGCAGAATGTTTTTACCCTGGTGGTGACCAGCGGAATTATTCCCATTCCCGCGGAATGGATGGGATTGCGGCGGAGCCGGGTGGCCGTATCCATTGATGGACTGCCCGAGCATCATGACCCGCGCCGTAAGCCGGCGACCTATGCTCGCATTCTGGAAAACATTCGCGACCGGGAGGTGAACGTCCATTGGACGATCACGGGCCCGATGATGAAGCGGTCCGGATATCTCGAGGAATATGTCGCATTCTGGCAGGCGCGGCCGGAAGTGAACCGGATCTGGGTGAGCCTTTACAGCCCGCAGCAAGGGGAACACACACCGGAGATGCTGACCCTGGAGGAGCGGAAACGGGTAGCGAGCGAATTGCCCGGCATGCGCGAGACCTATCCCAAGCTGCTGATGAGTCCGGGGATCGGAGAAGCTCTGCTGGAGCCGCCGAAAAATCCGCAGGAGTGTCTTTTTTCCAAAATGTCGACCAACTTCTCGGCGGACCTGACTACCCGTGTAGAGCCCTGTATTTTTGGCGGCACGCCCGATTGCAGCCAGTGCGGCTGCGTGGTTTCAAGTGGTCTGCATCATGTCCAGAAGCGAAACGTGTTGGGACCGCTGAAGATCGGGCACCTGGTGCGCGGCTCGACCGCCATCGGCTCGCTGATGAATCGGCTGCGCTCGGGTGCGGCGAACCCGTACCGCTGGAACCTCGCAGCAAGGCCGTCGCCTCCCGCCGAGCTGGTACAGATTCGCCACGGCGGGTCAGACTAGCGACTCAGGCTTTTTTTAGCGCGCGGACGATAACGACCAGGAGCACTGCTCCCAGAATCGCAACCAGGATGCTGGGAATCAGGCCACCACTGGTATAGAAACCCAGGATGCGCAGCACCCAGCTACCCAAAATGGCGCCCGCGATGCCCAGCAGGATGTCGGTGATGACGCCGTAGCCCGCGCCCTTCATGATCTTGCCCGTCGCCCAGCCGGCGACTAAGCCCACCAGAAGGATGTAGATCAAACCGCCGCCCATGAACATAGTCGCCTCCAGACACCCTATGCCCAGCAAGGTGTCGCGGCAGCGTATGCCTGGGAGGGAGGGCTGTCAAGCCAGGGTCCAAGTAGAGGCATTCCAGATTGCAGATTTGAGATTTCAGATTTTTCAATCATTAATCTGAAATCATCAATCTGACATCTTCCCCAGTGTGGTTAAATTGCGACTGATGTTTGCCCGCAGGATTCGCGTGGAGTATGAGGAGAGCGGTCGGCGCTTGCCCTGTCCGCTGAAATGGCTGGACAGTTTTTCCATGCGCAATTTCACCAATGCCAGCGTTTTTGACAACACTCTTCCCGTGGCCGATGGAGTGATGGAAATCGGAACCGCCGTGCCCATCGCCGAGTTGAAAGCCGCGATGGAGGACTGGTTCCGGAGGAAGAGTTATCTGGCGAAGGGGGCAAGTCTGGTCATCGAAGAGTCGGCACAAAATCCACCGCCAGTCACGCCGAGCCCCGCGTAAGGCTTTGTCGCCGGTAATCGCAGACTGCGAACTGACATCTTGGAACTGAGGACCGGTTTTCAGAGAGCAGTTGTCAGTTCTCAGTTCTGAATTGGCGAACGGTAGACTGAACGAACAAATACCCTACTGGTCGTAATGCAGCAGCGAGAACACGTCGTATTCCCGTAGTTTGTCGCGTCCCTTGAGGAAATCGAGTTCGACCACGAAGCCCAGCCCGGCGATTTCTGCGCCGAGTGAGCTGGCCAGCCTGGCAGTTGCGTTGGCCGTGCCACCCGTAGCCAGCAGGTCGTCCACGATCAGCACGCGCTGGCCTTTCTGGATGGCGTCTTTGTGGATCTCCAGAGTGTTGGTGCCGTATTCCAGCGCATAGTCGAACTTGGCGGTTGCAGCAGGAAGCTTGCCCGGCTTGCGGAGCGGAACGAAGCCGGCATTGAGGCGATAGGCGAGCGCCGGAGCGAAGATGAAGCCGCGGGCTTCCATCCCCAACACCAGGTCGACGTCCTGTTTAATGTAGTGTTCCGCCAGCGCATCAATCAGCGTGGCCAGGCCGAGCTTGTCCTTGAGCAGGGTGGTTATGTCGTAGAAGAGGATGCCCTTTTTGGGAAAATCGGGAACTTCGCGGATCAGCTTTTTCAGCGGTTCGCAGTCGAGGCGGGAGGGCTGCGGCGCGGGGTTCGGCATTTACCAGGCTCCTTCGATGCGGAAAGTCGTCAGGCCGGCGACCGGCCTGGCTTCGAGTTCCTCGACGTCATCCACCCGCGCGGCGCGCGGACCTGCCCGCAGGCGTGATTGCAGGGCGAGCAGTTGATCGCGCGATCCCATGGCTAGAACTTCCACGCTGCCATCGGCGTTATTGCGCACCCAGCCGGTGAGGCCCAGGAGGTGCGCCTCACGTTCAACAAACCAGCGAAAGCCCACTCCCTGCACCCGTCCGCGGACGAGAAAGCGGCGTGCCAGGGTAGCTTTTTCAGTGGACGTCATTCCTAACTCAAAATTGCTTGGTTCCGTTCTTTGGCCACGGGTTTTTTACGCCCGGGACAAATACGCGCCTTCTGCCGTATCTACGCGGATTTTTTCGCCTTCGTTGATGAACGGCGGAACCTGCACTACCAGACCGGTCTCGGTCTTCGCCGGCTTGGTGACGCTGGATGCGGTGGCGCTCTTTAGTCCGGGCTCAGTTTCGACCACGGTCAGCTCCACAGTCTGCGGCAACTCGATGCCCACGGCTTTGCCGTCGAAGAACTCCACTTTGATCTGCAGATTGGAAATGAGGTAATCCACGGCGTCGCCCAGAATTTCCCTGGACAGGTGGGTCTGCTCGAAGTTGGTGGTGTCCATGAAGTAATAGCTGTCACCGTCGGCATAGAGAAATTCCATCTCGACTTCGTCGACATTAATTTTCTCGATGGGATCGGGGGAACGGAAGCGGTGCTCGAACATGGCGCCGGTTCGCAGGTTGCGCAGTTTGGCCTGGATGAAGGCCCGCAGGTTGCCCGGTGTGCGGTGCTCGACGCTGAAGACGGAATGCAAATCATTGTTGTGCTTGATGATCATGCCGGGGCGAAGCTGCGTGGCGGGGATAGCCATTGCGGGGTAAGTCTCCTTAAAATTATTGCGCTATCGCGATTAACTTGGTTCGATTAACGTCGGCGGAAGGCGGGCAGGCCACATTTTCCGCCGGATACGAGGGTCCGACGCTTTATTTTACACGGGCTTGAGCTGATTTGGGAACTGAACCGAGCGGGTTACGCGGAAAAACGCAGAAAGAAAGCCACGAACCGGGGACGGGCAGCTAAAATCGGAGGAACGGAATCAAACCGAACCGACTTTGAAAGGATCCTGTATGCGTACTGGAAATTACGAGGCTTCAGAAGGCGGCAGCTCCGCCGGTACCGCCGTCACTTTTTTGCTGATCGGGTTGGGCGCCGGTGCCCTGCTCGGCTTGTTGCTGGCTCCCAAAGCCGGCAAGCTGATAAGAAAAGACCTGCGCCGCAGCTACGAAAACGCAAAGGAGACGGTGGAGGAGTGGACCGACGAGGCCAAGGAATTTGCTGAGGATGCCATGGAACGCGGTGCGGAAATCGCCGATGAGTTCAAGGAAAGAGTGGCTCCCCTGACGAAAGCCATGCGGCGGTAAAGACCGGCGTCGGACCTCGGGCGTCGGACCTCAGACTTTACCCGCCCCAATCAACGGTGTTTTTAGGCTGAGGTCTGGGGTCTGAAGCCTGAGGTCCGAGGTCCGAGGTCTGAAGTCTGACGTCCGAGCCTAATAGAGCCGGAAGTTCACTTCCACGTTGACTTCAACAGCGACGGGTTGACCGTTGAGTGTGGCAGGTTGAAAGCGCCAGGTGCTGACCGCGGCAAGCGCCCTCTCGTCCAGGCCCATCCCCAGCGAACGCTGCACGCGAATGTTGTGTGGCCGGCCTTCCGGGCCTACCACTAGCCACAGCAGAACCGAACCCTGATATTTGGCTTTGCGGGCGGCGTCGGAGTAATCGGGATCGGGATCATAGATCGGACGCGGCTGGGTCACGCCACCTCGACCCGGACGGAAGACGTTGCCTTCGTCATAAGGTCCAAAGCCCGGTCCATTGCGGGGCCCCACGCCACCGCAGCAATTGCTTCCGATTCCTCCACCACTGCCTGGGCCATTGGAAAGCGGTCCCTGAACCGCAGAGAGCGGATCGCCGACTTGCGCGAGTTGCGGCAGCTTGATGTCGGACAATGCCATCACGCTGGGTGGCTCGGGCAGCTTTGGATCAGGATTTAACGGCACCGCTTCCGGCGGAGTGAGCTGGTCCTCCAAAGTCAACTTGGGCAAAGCTCCCCGGGAAGCTGAGGTCTTGTCGTGAGTACCACCTCCGCCGTGCCCGCCCGGGTCCGGAAAAAATGAAATCGTCCCGACGTTGATAGCGTGGAAGACTTCAGGGCCGACACCGGGAGGGCGAGCGGGGA
>WNFO01002810.1_pt1 | contig 14487 bp, 10 predicted proteins | sample 5400251 | NCBI WGS metagenome assembly WNFO01 (sample SAMN13153354, study PRJNA577476) | soil metagenome | isolation source: 100 cm saprolite under Madrone tree | place: USA:California | collected 2016-06-14 | reverse complement strand
TAACGAATCGTAGCACGCTGTTAAAAAAGGGTTTCAATAGCCTGCGCCCTGATTTTATTTGCCGCGCTGCGCGCGTCGCAGACTCCTTATCTTGAACGCACGTCGCAGACTCCTTTGCTCGCTGCGCCTTCGGCTTCGCTAGTGTCCGCTCCGCCTGGTGTTGGTGAGTTTCATCCTGGTGGGTTCTCTCCTGCACGTCAGGGGAACTTGAGCGTCGCGTGACTGCCGCCGGCCGCCACCTTTACCAATGAGCCTCCGACTATCATATCGATATCGAACGGGCCGAAAAAGTTGACCAGGTTGAAGATGCCGTCGATGCGCTTGGTGATGTTGCCGCTGTTGGGCTTGTCGAATAGCAATAACGCGGGCGCGCGCATCTGGACGATCTCGCCGTGGCTCAAGTCCTCGATAAGCGCGTTGAAAACCGCGCTGCTCGGCGCCTTCACGAAGAAGCGCACATCGGGGCTCGCGGGGGCGACGAAATTGGAAAGCTTGCCGCCAAATGAGCCAACCGCCATGCCGAAGGCGGCGGTCGTCGATGAAAGCTGAACGACGCTAAAACCGCTGATGATCTCGATGCTTAGCAGCGACGAATTGTTGACCAGCTTGGTCGCGACCATCCGCACCGGGGTCTTCGTATTGATAATCACGATGCTGAGCGGAACCACTCCCTGCACCTGCCAGGATGAATCCGCATCGGAGATGAGCAATGAGAAGGGCGTGCCGAGCGTGCCGACGACTCTGAAGCTCACCTGCCCGGCAATGTTGGGGGTGTTGCCGGGGGCCGTGCTGTTGCTGGTCCCGAAGGCGCCGCCACATGCCGAGATAAGAGCGCAGCCACACGCAATCAGGGCTATCCGAACGAGGGCATTAATCGATCGTATCGTCTTGCATATCGTCATGGTGCGATATTTCTTTTCTCTCTTACGGCAGGTTAATTCCCGTCGTACCGGTGCACAGCAGACACGTTGAGCTGGTGCCACCGCAGATGCCCGAGCACGGCGTCGGAACCGAGGTAGGCACTGCCGGCGTTACCGTCGCGGTGCTGCCCGGCGAAGCGTCCTGGAAGCGTTGCAGCTTATAGCCGAGCGGGTCGGCGGGCGCGCAAAAGGCAAACTGACCGGCTTCGTTGCTGCCCGGCGGACCGACCAGCGACTGCATCAGCTCCACGCCGGCCTTTGAAAGGATAATACTCGTGTTTTGATCCGAAACGGGCGCTGTCCCGGCGATACTGCCGTGCCCGACACAATCGAAGCCCGTGAGTGCGACCGCGGTCGGGCTCAGCGCGCATTTCGCGGGACCGAGCACGCCGGACTGCACCGCGATCGTATGGCCGGTGTCCTTTTGGGGGTCGTTGCCGAAGAGATCCTCCGTGGCCGCAAAAAAATCCAGGGGCGACACGTTGTCCGGCACGAACATCTTGAAGGAACCCGTCGTGTTGAGATGTGGAACCGTCGCCATCGCGACGCCCTCGATCTTGTTCTTGCCGCTGTCTTCGGCCACCACCATAAGGTCGAGCGGCGGCCCGGTATTCGTGCTGTTGAGGGTCACCGTACCGTCGACCTCGCCACGCTCGAGGTTGAAGTCGCACACATTGTTGGGAAGGCCCGGACAGGTCAGCGCTTTCCCGGATACCGTGACCGCCTGCGTTACCGGGTTATAGCCTGCTGCCGAGACCTTGAGGGTGTAGCTGCCGGTGAGCGGAATCGTCTTGAAGGGTGCAGGCTGCGCGATGCGCCCTGGCAGTGGGTAGTGCCCGACCTCATCGGTCGAAGCCGAGGCCACGACGACGCAATGGGTCGGAGGATCGGTCGTGCAATCGGCGCCCCCAAAGGCGGGATCCGCCTCGAGTAGCTGCAAGATTGCGGCTTGGATCGGCGTCCCGTTACAGGTGTCCTTGACCCGGCCCGCGAGCGAGCCCGGCTTGACCGCGGCCTCGGTGAAATTGATGTTCGTGAAGGTGCCCCGCACCAACGCCGGCTGAGAACTATCCACCGCGAAGGTTCTGTCCTTGCCAAACGCGTAGAAGTCATAGGTCGTTCCATTGGGCAGGGCCGATGGCAAAGCGAACACGTAGTTGCCGTTCAACTGGGTGTTAACGGTGGCGACGATCTGATTGGTACCATGGATTTCCGCGGTGACTGCCTCGCCAGTCGTCGCCGGGTTCGCGACGGTGCCGCTGACCCCTGCGAGCACGGGGCTTATACCCGAGACGCTGTTGGGGATCACGCTGATGGTGGGGTCAATAACCACTGTGTCGGTCGAACTTATCGGCGCCCCGGCGGGAATATTTACCGCGACGTTCAACATCAGCGGAGCAAACCCGTTCCGGGCGAGGTTGATCTTGGAAACCGTTCTCGGGTTGACGCCGGGCTTAAGCAGTGCGCCCGTGTAGGTGATACATCCCTCGCCTCGCGGGCTCCCGCTGCCGCACACCGGAACCAGATTCCCGGGATTATCCTGATCAACGACCAGTTCAATCTGGTTGTAGGTTTGCGCCGGAATCTGGGCGCCGTTGAAAAGCTCGACGTTCTGCTGGAGAACATTCAGGTCCAACTGCAATTCGCTGCGGCCCATTCCAATCGAGAACGAAGCGCCGTTGACGCCGAAGTTGCCTCCGAAACTGACGTTGGTGGTTATCGCGCCGAACGCGTTGATACGGCCGAGACCTGGAGGAACCGAGACAGCCACCCAAGCCGGGTCGAACTCAGCGACGTTGGGATCGGAGCTGGGGTTGAGCCTCACCGCCACGACGTTCAGGAGGACACGTTGGAACAGGAGTGTGCTCAGGCTGGGGGTGGTAATAGAACCCAGGAAGCCGATTTCAAGCGTACCATTCGGCCCGCTCGGCGGCCGGCTCTTGGCGGCCACCGCCGATCGCGGATGTTCGATGAAAATCAACGCCAATATAATCAGGACTGGAGCAAGCAGCACCACCGCAGCCCATCGAGAAGATAAATCCCTCACACGTTGCCTGTATCCCGCAGCTTTAAGTTAGCGCTTGGGATAACGTAACTGATGGGCGAAGGCAAGTAACGATCTGCTTGCGCGGTTAGAGCGTCTGGTAACGGGCCTCTTGACTGAGGCCTCTCGCGCCCCAAAAAATCAAAGATGGAAATGCAAGGCCATCAGAGCAGAGACGAATGAAGCACCTTGGTGCGACGCCGCTCGCAATTCTGTGCGCCGCTGCGCTCATCCTTGCCGCCGGCGTGGGGCGGGCATCCGCCTCGCTCCAGTTGACGATCGGTAATCCCGGTCTCACGCATTTCGATTCCGACGGCGGCGTCGAGCTTGATTTCGGACTGACGGACCAGTCGGGCCAGCCGGTCGGCAATCTCCGCCCCGAGAACGTCCAGGTCTTCGAGGATGGCAAGCCCGCCAAGATTATCGATTTTCGCGGGGTAGGGCAGGGCCGCCCAGTCGATATCGTTTTCGTGATGGACGTGACCGAGTCGATGCAGCCGTACATCGACGCGATCAAGCAAAACATGATCACGTTCGCGCAGGACCTCAACAGCAACAATCGCGACTACCGGCTCGGCCTCGTGACGTTCGAGGATTACGTCGTCTCGAAGTATCCGGACTGCAATTGCGAATACCGCAACAAGATGACCTCGAACGTGCAGCAGTTCATGAGCTGGGTCGGTACGCTGCACGCAGGCGGCGGTGGTGACATCCCCGAGGATCAACTCGACGCGCTCGCCTACGCATCGACTCTTCCGTTCCGGCCCGACGCGCAGAGCATCCTGATTCTGATTACGGATGCGCCCTCCCATCATGCCGGCGACGGCGGGGATCGACAGGGCGACCAGGCCTACCGCGACCACCATCCGGCCGATGGTGACGTGACCGATCTGACGGGCGACAAGGTGGCCACGATGCTGCAGAAGCAGGGGCTCACCCTTTATGGCGTCGTCCCGCCTCCGTTTATTGCGCCTGAATACAAGCAGGTGGCGGACGCGACTCACGGCCGTCTTTACAACATCATCTCGGAGGAAAACCGCTTCTCCGAACTGGTGCGCGAGATCGGCCATTCAATCGCCACCGAATATTCCCTGACCTATCGCACGCCGCGGCCAATCGAAGACGGCACCGACCGCGGCGTCGAGTTGAAGGTCAACTACAACGGGGAAGGCGGCTCGACGAGCACCTCCTACCAGGTCCGTGGCGTCGGGGGCGCTGCTATAAACATCCCGGAGGAGGGCTCGAGCGTAAATGGGGGTACGGAAGGCGCCGGACTTACCCAGGTATCGTTTTCATGGTGGAACGGGGCCGTGCCGCTGATTGCGATCCTCAGTCTGATCGGGCTTTCGCGCATGCGCTTCGGAATCGCGGCCGAAGAACTCAAGGCGATCGTCGAGGCGCAGAGCCGAGCCCCAGCGCCGAACATCGCTTCGGCTGCCCGCCAAATGCTCAGTCAGCGCGGGCGCCCCGGCGCGTCACAACAGGCACCGCGCCCGGCGCAGCCCCCGGCGGCGGCGTCTCGACCGCCCAGGTCAAGTGCGCCAATGCCGGCGGGAGGGGTGCGCGAGGCGCGGCTCACAACGATTGACCCGATGGACCCGATCGCGAACGAATACGCGCTCCTCAAGGAAGAGGTTTCGCTCGGCAGGAGCGAAGACAACGACATCGTTATCCCGCACGCTAGCATTTCCCGAGCTCACGCCCGCCTGGTGCGGCGCGACGGCGCCTACGAAGTGGTGGACCTCAATTCGACCAACGGCAGTTACGTCAACAATCAGCCGGTGCATGGGTCGATGATGGTTTCGAGCGGGAGTGAGGTTCGCTTCGGCGACATCCGCTTCGACCTCAATTTCTGATCTTCTCTCCCGGTTGAGTGGCGGGTTCATAGGGCGCAGGGTTGGAGGCGCGAGTAGCCATCCCAATCGCCCACGCGAGCCGCATTCCAACGCATTTCCCGCATGCGCGTTGTGCAGCGTTATGGTAGTGGTGTAACCTCCTTTGATCCCGACAAATCAGGCTGCGGCTGGTGTAAGAGTCCATGAAGAAGCTCACGGGGGCCCAAATCGTAATCGAGAGTCTTGTCGCCGAAGGCGTCGACGTGATCTTCGGCTATCCAGGGGGCGCCATTCTGCCTACCTACGATGCGCTTCTCGAACAGCCAAAGATTAAACACATACTGGTACGCCATGAGCAGGGCGCGACGCGCATGGCTGAGGGCTACGCCCGCGTCAGCGGGCGTCCCGGTGTCGTGATGGTAACGTCGGGACCCGGCGCGACGAACGCCGTCACTGGGATCGCCGACGCCTACATGGACTCGACGCCGATGGTCGTCATCTCCGGACAGGTGCCGACCACGATGATCGGTAACGACGCCTTCCAGGAAGCCGACATCGTCGGCATCACGCGTCCTTGCACAAAGCACAACTATCTCGTCAAGGACGTCAAGGACCTCGCGCGCGTGATCAAGGAAGCATTCTACATCGCAGGTAACGGCCGCCCCGGACCGGTCCTCGTCGATGTTCCAAAGGACGTTCAGCAGGCCGAGCATACCTTCAAGTACCCGGACAAGGTCGATCTGCGCGGCTTCAAGCCGACCATCAAGGGCAATCCCCGCCAGATCGAGCGCGCAGTCGAGGCGATCGAGAAGAGTGAAAAGCCGCTCTTCTACGTCGGTGGTGGGGTGCAATGGTCGGGCGCGGCGCCCGAATTGACTCAGTTGGTGCGTGGGCTCGGCATTCCGCTGTGCGAGACGCTGATGGGCCTCGGTTCGTTCCCCGCCTCCGATCCGCTATGCCTCGGAATGCTCGGGATGCACGGTTCGTACGGCACCAACACCGCGGTCTGCAACACGGATTGCCTGATCGCAGTTGGCGCGCGTTTCGATGATCGCGTCACCGGACGCATCAAGGATTTCGCGCCCAAGGCCGAGACGATCATCCATCTCGATATCGACCCGTCATCGATCTCGAAGAACGTAAAAGTCGATGTCCCGATCGTCGGTGACATCAAGTCCGTGCTGACGGACATGCTGCAGGTGGTGCGCTCGCGCGAGGGAATCGGCAGGCGCAAGGCGCATTGGGCCAAGTGGCATCAGCAGATCCTCCAATGGAAGCGCGAGCGGCCGCTCTACCAGAACGGCAATCATAGCGAGCGCGAATCGGTCTCGCCGCTGCACGTAATCGAAGAGATGCACAATCTCACCAAGGGCGATTGCATCATCGCGACCGACGTCGGCCAGCATCAGATGTGGATTGCGCAGCTCTTCCCCTTCGAACGTCCGCGCTCGCTGCTCACCTCGGGCGGTCTGGGCACGATGGGCTACGGATTGCCGGCGGGAATCGGCGCGAAATTTGCCGCGCCCGATCGCAAGGTGATCGTCGTCTCGGGCGACGGCTCGATCCAGATGAACATCCAGGAGTTGGGCACCGCCGTTCAGTACAACGTCGACATCAAGGTCGTCATCCTGAACAACTATTTCCTCGGGATGGTGCGCCAGTGGCAGGAGAAGTTCTACGCTGAGCGCTATTCCTACTCGGCGATGTCGGTGCCGAACTTCGTCAAGCTCGCCGACGCTTACGGCGCCAAGGGCTTCAGAATCGAGAAGTCAAAAGATCTGGCAAGCACGATGAAGGAAGCGTTCGCGACGCCCGGCCCGGTGCTGATCGACGTCGTGATCCCGAAGGAAGAGGCGGTCATGCCGATGATTCCCCCGGGCGGCTCGATGTCGGAGATGCTGTTCGCGTAATTCCGCCTCCTTATCCCATGAACTGTGAAGAGGGTCGGCCATCCAAAGCCGACCCTCTTTCGTTGATCGAGAGTGTCGCATAATCCGTCCAGCCGACAAATTTCCTCCGCTCGGAGACCTTTCATAACAGCCCAAGCGAGCATTAGTGGAAAGAGATTCTTCGCTGTCGCTCAGAATGACGGACGTAGAACGTCCCCTTTCTCCGTCATTCTGAACGAAGGCAGCCGAAGTGAAGAATCCCTCACCACAGGCGCTACTTCCAATTTATGCAAAGCTCCCCTTTAGGGAGGGCAGAGCGCCGCTAAGCGGCGGGGGGGCCTGCATAGCAAAAACGCCTCTGCCCAGCGGTTTTGGAAAGGCGGGCTCGGGAATTCCCCCGCTGCCTGCACCCTCACCCGCGCGTCACGGCGGTTGCGAGAAGACGGCAACCGCCGCGCCGCTTGCCCTCTCCCGCAACTGAGCGGGCGAGGGATCTTTGGAAAAAGGGGTTGCCTTGTCTAAGCGACTGAGCGGGCGAGGGATCTGAAGAAAGAGGCGGTTGCCCTATCTTGCAACCCTTCGGGCCATGGGCCCTCGAGGGCAGGCTCCGCGGGCGAGGGATCTTCAGAAAGAGGGGTTGCCTTATCTAAGCAACCAGCGGGCGAGGGATCTTCGGAAAGGCCTCAGGCAAAGACAGCCCATCAACTTGACGCACTGCGAACGTCGATTAACGACTTGTCGTTTCGCTTTCACTTTTCACCCGGTCGGCTATAGGGTTGGGGACGCTACATGTGAAACGCGGCGCACGGGATGCGCTCCGCATCTGCATTACGGAGGATTCGATTATGGCTGCCCGGCTTCCATATATGACGCGCAACGATCTCGCCGAGACGGATCGCGCTATTTGGGATAGATTCGTCAAAGAACGCGGCGAACCCGGCCATATCCATCGCACGCTATTCAATGCGCCCAACCTAGCGGGACGCTTCTCCGACCTCGCGATGGAATTGCGCAACGGGACGCAACTCGACCCGAAGCTCCGCGAACTCGCGCTGATGACCGTCGGACGGCTCACCAACGGCGACTACGAGTTCGAGCATCATTGGAATATCTGTCTGCGGCTTGGCGTGAAGCGCGAGCAACTCGAGCATCTCGCCGATTTCGCGACCTCGCCGCTGTTCAACGATCAGGAGAAGGCCGTGATGCGGTACGCAGCCGAGGCAACGCAGAACATCAAGGTCAGCGATGCGGCCTTCAACGCGCTGCGCGGCTTCTTCGACAACCGGCGCATCATGGAGTTGGTGCTGAACGTAGCGTTCTACAATGCGGTCGTGCGAGTGTTGGTTCCGTGCGGCGTCGAGATCGAGCCCGGCTTCAAAAGAGATTGACCTGTTTCGTCTATCGACCTATCGGGAGCGTTGCAAGATGATAGCGCGCTTCCGGCGTCGCTACCGGTTCAGGTTCACGGGTTGTAACCTGGGCCATCGGAGTGGATCTATCTCGGCTGTGTACAGCGCGGCGCGCCGCGTCCCGCCTAAACCTTATCGAGCGACGTCCAACCCTCCTCATTCGCCTTCTCGAGGGCAGCATCATAGAGCTTCCAGAAACGCTTGTTTTGAGACAGCGCAACGATTTCCAGGTCTGTGTCCTCAGTGATCGGCATCAGCACAGCGCAGGGCCGGCCATTCCTGGTGATCACGACCGATCCCTCTGTGGCAAGCTCTTTCACGATGCGGTTGAAGCGCGCCTTGACTTCTTTGATGTTTTCCACCTTCACAGCGTGAATCTCCTTCCGTCTACTAGCAGATGGCTCCCTTTCTTCCTTCCGATTAGCACGACCCGAACTTCCTTTCCCGCGACTCGATAGAATAGTCGCATGTCTGCCACGCGCAGCTCAAAATCGGCATATTCGGAAGGTCTGCGAAGACGGAAACGATGCAGCGTCTCGACCGTCGCGTCGTCTTCACTGAGACTCGCAAGCAATGCCTCGCGGAGCCGCGACCGATCCCTCGCGTTGAGTTTCTTGAATTGCCTGAAGGAGTCCGGCGAGAGGACGATCGTACGACCCATTTAGAAGAAAGGGTAGTCTCAATTGAGGTCTCCATCAACCAACACACTCGCGGCTCGACCGTCGGCGCAACACCGCATGTACCCGCACTCCATTCCTCTCGTCAGGTTCGCTGAAAGTTTAGTCGGGTTCGTGAAACGTCTCCCCTTGAAAGTTTCGGCGGGAAAGCTAGGTTGGGAGAGTTCCCAAAATCCGGCGTTAATGAAGCGCCGAAGGTTTTATTCCGAATCAGGTGCGGAGGTTCCACATGGCCGCGAGACTTCCTTACGTAACCCGTGAAGATCTACCTGAGGGCGACCGCGACATTTTCGACCGGCTCGTGCAGGATCGCGCCGGTGCGCCCGTCGGACACATCTTTCGCACCATCGCCAACGCGCCGAATCTCCTGCGCCGCTTCCTCCAGCTCGGCGGTGAACTGCGCAGCAAGACGCAACTCGAGCCGAAGCTGCGCGAACTCGCGCTCATGACCATCGGGCGGCTGACCGGCGCCGAATACGAATTCGTCCATCACTGGAACATCTCGCTCGAGGTCGGCGTGAAGCGCGAGCAACTCGAGCACCTCGCCGACTTCGCCACGTCGCCCCTGTTCAACGAGCACGAAAGGGCGGTGATGCGCTATGCGGTCGAGGCGACGCAGAACATCAAGGTCAGTGACGCGACCTTCAACGCGCTGCGCGGCTTCCTCGACAATCGCCGCATCATGGAACTCGTGATGAACGTCGCGTTCTATAACGCGGTCGCACGGGTTCTCGTACCGCTTGGCGTAGAGTTGGAACCGGGCTATAAGAAGGAGTAGCTTGGCGTGGTGGTGATCAACATTTATCAAGCTTGACGTTCAGGCTCGAATGGCATTGACTTTCGATCTGTGATTAAGATGGTGTGCTATTAGGGCTTGCCAAATCCAAAGCGGAGATCTGCTAATGCCAGAATTCGACTCAGTCATTAAGGACGGGATGATCGTCGACGGTACCCGTGCGCCGCGCTTTCGCGGCGATGTGGGTATCAAAAACGGCCGAATTGCCAAGGTTGGGCGCATACCGGCCCACGAGGCAGCCAAGGTCATCGATGCCAGCGGGCTGGTTGTCGCCCCGGGCTTCATCGACCTCCACACCCATTACGACGCCCAGATTTTCTGGGATCCGTATCTGACGATTTCGGCCTGGCACGGTATCACCTCGGTCGTGATCGGCAACTGCGGCTTCGGCTTCGCTCCCGTCAAGGCACAAGATCGCGAGCGTGCGATGCTCACGATGGTGCGCACCGAGGCCATTCCGCTGCGCTCGATGAAGGCCGCGATGCCGTTTGACTGGGAAACCTATCCCCAGTTCATGGACAAACTCGACAAGCAGCCCAAGGGCATTAACCTGCTGCCCTACGTCCCGATGAACCCGCTGATGGGCTATGTCATGGGCGTCGACGAGTCCAAGACCGGCAGGATGCCGACCGACCAGGAGCATGCCACAATGCGCCGTCTCCTCAACGAGGCGATGGACGCCGGTGCGTGCGGATGGTCGGCCCAGCGGCTGAAGCCCGATGGGCCGTCGGCCGTGCAGCGCGACTTTGACGGCTCCCCGATGAACACCGATATCATGCACGACGAGACGTGCATCGAGATGGCCAAGGTGCTCGGCGAGCGCGGCGAAGGCTTCCAGGAACTGACGCTCGCGAGCTGGGACCCCAAGGCCGACGCGAAACATTTCGAGACGCTCGCGGAAATCAGCGGACGTCCGATCATGTTCGAAGCGGTCATCACGCAGGATCGCTACCCGCATCGCCATCGCAACACGATCAAATGGCTCGAGCGCTGCCGCCAGCGCGGACTTCCGGTCTACGGCCAGGGCGTCACGACCGACGCCGGTCTGACCTTTACCTTCGAGGACTGGAACCTGTTCGACGATTCCGAGCCGTGGCGTGACGCGACCTGTGGCACGCTAGCCGAGCGCAAGGAGAAGCTCGGTGATCCGCGCCGGCGCGAGGCGCTGAAGACCACGATGCCGCGTGAGAGCCTGATCACGAGCTACTTCCACGAGATTATCATCACCGAAGTCGCAAAGCCGGAGAACAAGCATCTCGAAGGCCTGACGCTGCGCAAGGCAGCCGCCCAGACCGCGAAGCATCCGGTTGACGTGATGCTCGACCTGGCGTCCTCCGAGGATCTGAAGACCGAGTTCTTCGCCCCCGCCATCAACCAGAATTCGGAGTTGATGAAGGAACTGATCGAGTATCCGTACCTTACCTTCGGTGTTTCCGACGGCGGCGCGCATACCAAGTTCCTCACCGCCGGACGTTTTCCGACCGAGGGTATCGTCAACTTCTGCCGCGAGCGTCAGTGGCTCTCGCTCGAGGATATCCACTGGCGGTTGAGCGCGCTGCCGGCCTTCTGCGGCGGCTTCAAGGATCGCGGCTACCTGCGCCAGGGCATGGCGGCCGACGTCGTAATCTACGACTTCGACAAGCTGAACGTCCTGCCGGTCGAGATCGTGCACGACCTGCCGGGCGACGAATGGCGCCGCGTCCAGCGCTCGGAAGGTTACAAGTGGATCATCGTGAACGGCGAAGTGACGTTCCAGGATGATCGTTGCACCGGCGCGACGCCGGGCAATCTGCTGCGCTACGGCTTGTCCCGGTAAGACTGCACGCCGGCTGACGATCTGACGAACAAGGGCGGTGGGTCTCGATGATCCGCCGCCCTTTCTTTATTCTTCGGGAACCGCGCCACTGAAGGTTACGAGGCGCAATCACATGGATAGTGCTATTCGTACATCGCCTCGATCGTGTCGCGGTAGTGCTCCTGCACGACCCTGCGGCGGAGTTTCATCGTGGGCGTGAGCTCGCCGTTTTCCTGCGTAAACGGCTTTGCCACCAATCTAAAAGCGGCGATCGCCTCGACGTCCGAGAGCGGCTTGTTGAATTCGCGGATGCGGTTATGAAAAAAATCACGCAGCTTTGGATCAGTGACCGCTGCTTCAGGCGGCTTCGCTCCGAGCCCGAAACTCTTTAGCTGCGCGGCGAGATTTTCGAAATTCGGCACGATCAGCGCCGCCAGATGTTTTCGCCGGTCGCCCATAACGCATGCCTGTGCGATGAACGGATCGCTCTGCAGCCGCGCCTCAAGGTTGGCCGGTGATATATTCTTTCCGCCTGAGAGCACGATTATCTCTTTTTTGCGATCCGTGATCTTGATGAAGCCGTCGGCATCTATTTGGGCAATGTCGCCCGTATGCAGCCAGCCGTCCTGGTCGATCACCTCGCGCGTCTCGGCTTCGCGCTTGTAATAGCCCTTCATCACGTTGGGTCCGCGCAAGAGCAGTTCACCATCGTCGGCGGTCCTGACCTCGATGCCTTTGAGCGGACGCCCGACCGTTCCGATTTGCGTCATGCCGTGCAGGTTCACCGACACCACCGGCGACGCTTCGGTCAGCCCGTACCCTTCGACGATCGGAACTTCCGCCGCCGCAAGCATCCGATTGATCTCGACCGGTAGCGGCGCGCCGCCCGAGATGAGATAGCGGAGACGCGTCCCGAAAATTCCGCGGATCCGCGCAAAGACCAGCCGGCGAAAGAGCGCCATCGCGAGCGCGATATGTGCCGGCAGCGCGCGTCCGTGGTGGCGATATTCGGCCGCCTTCCCGCCGGTCGAGAGCGCGATATGAAATAGCTTGCGGCGAAGCGGCGGCGCCGATTCGACCGTCCGCATCACGCGCGCATAAATCACTTCGAGCAGACGCGGAACGGTCAGCACCAGCGTCGGTTCGATTTCGAGGAGATTCTGCGCGATCTGGGTCAGCCCCTCTGCGTACGCGGTCGTCCCGCCGCCCGTCATCACGGTGTAGTAGCCGCCGGTGCGCTCGAACGAATGTGCGATCGGCAGGAACGACAGAATCGAGTCGCGCTCATCGAGGCCGAGCGCGTCGCGGTTCGCCTCGCAATTCGACAGGATGTTGCAGTGCGAGAGCATCGCGCCCTTGGGCGGCCCGGTCGTGCCCGACGTGTAGATAATCGTCGCCACCTCGTCGCGGCTGCCCTCGATACTCCGCATCGGGTCCGCGTCGCCCACCTGCTCAAACTTCATCACGCGGGGGCCGATGCCGTCGCGCGACGCCGCGCTGGGATGCATCGCGAGGATGCCCTCGACATTGGGAAGCGCCGCACCCAGCGCGAGAACTTTCTCGATGAGATGGTCGCCATTGACCGCAATCAGCCGCGCGCCCGAATCCGCAATCACGTGACGCGTCTCCTCGGCCCCGCTGGTCGTATAGAGCGGCACCACGGACCCGCCCAAGCCCAGTACGGCCTGGTCGACCACCACCCAGCGAGGACAATTGTCGGAGAGGATGGCGACGCGGTCGCCGGGCCTGAGACCGAGTCTCACCAAGCCCGCCCTGAGGCGCATCGCCTGCTCGGCGACGTCACGCCACGAATGATCACGCCAGGTCCTCTGATGCTTGTCCTTGAGAAACGTACGCGCGCCGTACTTCGCGGCCAGGCGTTCAAAGGTTTGCGCTAGAGTTGCGACTCGGTCAGCCACCCGTTTTTCGCCTTTCCGCGCGGCTCCGTTGTCGCCGCGCCTTTTTCACCTTTCCCCAGCTCAGATCACTTTGCTGGAGCGCAGGCGCGCGATCTCCTTTTCGTCGTAGCCGAGCGAGGCTAACACGGCGTCGGTGTGTTCACCCTTCTCCGGCGTCGGCATCCGCAACTGCCACGGCGTGCGGCTAAGTTCGACCGCCTGCCCGACAAGTTCCTGGCGGCCGCGGCGCGGATTGTCGATCGCGCGTACGATGCCGATGTGCTGCACCTGCGGATCGGCGAACACCTCGTCCATGTGGTAGATCGGGCCGCATGGCACGCCAGCGCGGTTGAGCACATCGATCCATTCGGCGGACGGCTTGGTGCGGGTGATCTCCTCGATGATCGCGTTGAGCTGATCGCGATTCGTGCGGCGCGCCCCTTCGGTCGCATACAGGGGATCCTTGGCGAGGTGCTCGACACCGAGCGCCTTGCACAGGCGGCCGAAGATTCCAAAGCCGGCGGCGGCAATATTGATGTGGCCGTTAGCCGTCGCGAAGACGCCGGTCGGGATGCCGGTCGGATGATTGTTGCCCGCCTGAGGCGGAACTTCCTTACCGAGCAGCCAGCGCGCGGACTGGAAATCATTCATCGCGATCTGCGCTGCGAGCAGCGAAGTTTGCACCCATTGGCCTTCGCCTGAATGCTCACGCTCGATGAGCGCGAGCAAAATACCCATCGCGCAGAACACTCCCGCGCTGACGTCGGCGATTGCGATACCGACGCGCACGGGGCCCTGGCCGGGCAGTCCCGTAATCGACATCAGGCCGCCCATCCCCTGCGCGATCTGATCGACGCCGGGCCGGCCTTCATAAGGGCCGTCCTGGCCAAAGCCCGAGATGCTGCCATAGACGATGCGCGGATTGACCTTGCGGACGGCATCGTAATCGACGCCGAGGCGGTGCTTCACGGTCGATTTGAAATTCTCCACGACGACATCGGCCTTCTCGGCCAGTTCCATAAAGACCGCCAAACCCTCCTTGGTTTTCAGGTTCAGCGTCATCGACCGCTTGTTGCGATGCAGGTTCTGGAAATCCGGGCCATCGCGGCGGCTGCCGGTCGCGTCGGTGTGCTCGCCCGGGGCCTCGATCTTGATCACGTCGGCACCCCAATCGGCGAGCTGGCGCACTGCGGTCGGCCCGGCGCGGTGAGCGGTCAGGTCGAT
>WNFO01002808.1_pt1 | contig 14489 bp, 12 predicted proteins | sample 5400251 | NCBI WGS metagenome assembly WNFO01 (sample SAMN13153354, study PRJNA577476) | soil metagenome | isolation source: 100 cm saprolite under Madrone tree | place: USA:California | collected 2016-06-14 | reverse complement strand
TGAGGTCAAACAGAACGTACAGGCAGTCAGCACGCTGGTTTCCACGAAGCCAGCAGAGGGCGGTTATTGGGTAACTGAATTTCCCGATGTTCGAAGACGATTCTGGTTCAGACAAAAGATCACCTACCTTCTGACAATAGTTGATCCTACGACTATAGAGATTAGAAACAATTCACACAGAACAAGATTCGTGAAATGCGGCCCACGAGGCAAGTTGCCCGTCTGAGCGAAAGGGCAGCAACATTGGCAGGTTTCGTCGCCACGCGCCGAAAACGACAGTATAGCCGGACATCATTGTACCCAGTATTAGTGCCAGCAGGTGCGCTAGACCCGATCAGCTCCAGCGGCTTACATCTTGCCAAGCTTACCGCTGGCGATGTCCGCTTTCGGTTCAATTTTCGGATTGAGCCCGTGCATTGGTGATGTCCGGCTTACCCCTGTCAACGGACCTCGTCAGCTTGAACGCCAATGTCCGCTAAGTGCCGCCCTCCTCGCGTGGTCGCGGTTGCCTCCATAGCGGACATTTGGAAGCCGACAGGATTTGAACACGTGACCTTCAGGTCATGAATCGCTGAGAAGAGTGCTGGGCCAAACCGACATGGCGACATCAATCATGCGATCGAGCATGGTCGGATCAGCACCCGCTTGCGGGAAGTTCAATACGGCCTGCAGCACACCAAGATAATACCACGCCATGGCATCGATATCGGTGTCTGCGGCCAACTCACCCGCCGCGACGCCTTCACGCAGAAGGCCTGCCAAAATCTCTCGCTGACGTGCCGCTGCTGCCAGCGTGGCGGCCTGTCCTTCTTTGGATAGTGCCGAGATCTCGGCACAGCTTCGCCCGATCAGGCAGCCCGCGGGCCGGGATCTATCCGGCAAAAACGCACGCACCAACGCCTTCAATCGTGCGCGCGCGGTATCAGCCTTGGCCGAGTTCATGCGCCGCAAGACACGCTGCGTATAAGCTTCAAGGGCTTCCTGGAACAAGCCGTCCTTGTCGTGGAATCGCTGGTAGAGGCTGGAACGCGACAAACCGGTAGCCTCCGTCAGATCGCTGATAGCAGCCGCCGCGTAGCCGCTGCGCCAGAAAACCTCAATTGCCGCAGCGATCACGGCAACTTCATCGAATTGCGGCTTGCCGCTCATAAACACCTCACTTGACATCTTGGAACGATCGTTCCATATATGTTGGACTGATCGTTCCAAGATACAAGGGTAACTTCCACATGTCCAGGAAAATCCAATCGACGCCGCGCATTGCCATAGCGGGTGCGACGGGGCGCGTCGGCTCGGCGCTGACCAGCCTCCTCGCTTCCGATCCAGTCGATATCGTAGTCCTGACCCGGCGGCCCGACGCAGCTCAACTGCCCAACGGGGCCAGCATCGCCGCTATTGATTTCGATCAGCCGCATACGCTTCAGGACGCGCTTCTTGGCGCCGATCGGCTGTTCCTTTCGCATGGCACGTCGCCACAGCAAGTGGCCAACGAGATCGCGTTGATCGACGGCGCCGTCGCCGCTGGCGTCCGCCAAATTGTCAAACTCTCCGCCTTGGGGCCGGCATCTCGCCTCAATCCTTTTGCCTGGCATATGCAGATCGAGGCCCACCTAGCTCGGCAGCCGGTGGCGTCGACCGTCCTGCGGCCCTCGGCATTCGTCGACATCCTCAAGCGTGCGGCTGGTCAAATCGCCGCCGGCTCCTGGGCGGGCGCGGCTGGCGAGGGACGCGTGAACTTTATCGATACGCGTGACGTCGCCGACATAGCACGCGTGGCTTTGCTCGAGGAATTCAATCCGGAGTCGCAGCGCGCTTATCATCTGACCGGGCCGCGGCCCTGGACCATGCGGCAGGTTGCCGAACACCTGTCGACCCTGCTCGGTCAGCCGGTCGCCTACAAGCATCGATCGCCTGAGGAACAGCGCGCCGCGCTGTTAGCTGACGGCCTTTCGCCACTGGTCGCGGATTTGCTGGTGGGGCTGGACCAGGTGTTCCGCGAATCCGTTCTTGGAGAGACCACCTCGACTGTCGAGGCGTTGACCGGCAAGCCAACAAGAACGCTGCAGCAATGGCTTGTCGAAAATATCGAGATCTTTCGAACCAAACCTAGAAGTGAGCGGGGGCTGCGCTGATGCCGGCAAGGCCCCCGAACCTCTTGTCTCGGTCCTTCAAGTCGCCGCGAGGGGCATCAGAAAGCTGTCAATAGGAGCAACACATGTCCACGATTCACCTCCATCAGAGAACCATGTTGACGCCCGAGCAATACGTCCGAGGGCTCACCGACTTCGGACCGGGTCGTTCGAAACTTTTTGGCAATAGCGCCGATGAGTACCTCAAGGTGCATCGTCGGCGTCACACGGGAGCCGACGTCACGGAGGGCTCTGGCGGAATTTGGGAACGCCTGCACTACGATTGGTCCGATCTCAACCGAGTCGTCCTGACGACGACCGACTCCAATGTCTGGGGCGGGGCGTCGAGCCACACCTACACCTTCACGCGTCAGCCAAATGGCACGACCGATATTGACGTGGTCGTCATTCGGGAGGGCAAGAACTTGAAGGGACGAATGCTCGGTTTCGTACTCGGAACGATCGGGAGGCGCGTGCTGGAGAGGGCCTTCGAAAACTCGGTCAAGGCTATCGAAGCGCGGAACGCCGCGAGGCAGCATACACAGAGAGCGGCCTAGTTTTGAGTATGTGCGTCGCACGTTGAGAGTTTGCTCAGCGACTCGCTGAGTAACAAGAGGAGTTTCAGATGAAAGCCTCCCTGATTGTAACATTGACGGTTCACGATGAAGCGATGTTTACCGAGTATCGAAAGCAAGTCGGGGACACAGCCAAACCGTTTGGAGGTCAGTTTCTCGCTGCTGGTGGCAAAGCGACAGTGCTCGAAGGTCAGTGGGAGCATCCCGGCACCGTGATCGTTGAATTTCCGTCACGAGAATCCGCTGAACGCTGGTATGAATCGGCCGCCTACCAAAAGATAATTGGTCTTAGACTCAAGAGCACGAGCGGCAGCCTAGTTATTCTGGACGGAATTTGACAAGACACCTGCGTATGACCGACGCGCTGCAATCCCGCTTGGCCGCTCGCCTTGACAGATCGATCGCTGTTGGAGGTTGGCTTCTGGTCCATCTATGGAGCGCCGTGGAAGGTGATCGGAAAAACTGTCGTCCTTACTTCCCGCGCAGCGCGCTTTCGAGCAGCGTCATGCAGGCCTCGAGACAGGCTGCGGCGATCGCCCGGCCTTGCGGACTCTGCTTCTTGTTCAACAGGCGGTGCATCACCACGCCGTGCAGCATCATCATGATCGGATAGGCGATGTGCGCGGCCCTGCTTTCATCGACGCCGGCGCGCACGATATGGGTGGTGTATCGTTCGATCTCGCCCCTCTGCGCACCCGCTGTGACACGCTCCATCCAGCCGCGCCCGTAGAGCAATTCATAATCACGGGGGTGGCTGGTGCCGAACTCGAGATGTCGTACGCAGGTATCCTGGAAGTCGCGCGATTTTGCGAGATGGGCCGAGAAGCGGTGAAAGGCGAGCGCGCGCAACGCCGTCAGCAGCGCCTCCCGGTCGGCGTAGTAGCTATAGACCGTCGGCGTCGTGGTGGCTGCTTCCGCCGCCACGCCGCGGATCGTCACGGCCTCCTCGCCGCCCGACTGCCACAGGGCGTCGGCGGCCTTCAAGATCCTGTGAGGCAGCTCCGGATCGGCGGTTCGCGGCATCGGCCCTCTTGCTTTTACGGTGTATAAGTTATACGTCGTATAAATAATAACCCCGTTCCCAGGAGCAAGCAAATGGCCCTTCCCCCGAAACTGATCGGACCCGCGATCTCCTCGATCACCGGCCTGATCACCTCGACCAGCATGTCGTTCGTCGGTCTTGCCTTGAACTATGGCTTCCAGCCCGATTTCGCCGTGCGCTGGCTGAAGGCCGCGGCAACCAGCTACGTCCTGATCGTGCCAATGCTGGTGATCGTAATCCCGCGGATCCAGCGCTTCGTCATGCGGCAGGCCGGATTGCCGTCGCGCTGAGGTCGGGTTGCCGCACAAAATGAAATCTCCGGCGCGAGCCGGGCCGCCAGTTTGTCTTTCCAATGTAACCCAAGGTCAGCGACATGACGACGAAACATAAATACGACAAACCGATCCTCGTGACCGGCGCAGCCGGCGCCGTGGGCGGCATCGGCCGCAACCTCACCGAATTGCTGCTCGCAAGGGGGCACAAGGTGCGCGCCTTAGTTCGGCGTGAGGACGAGCGCGCCGAAGCCCTACGGCGGCTCGGCGCAGAGGTCGTGCAGGGCGACCTGACGGACCTCGCCTCGATGCATCGGGCCATCGAAGGTTGCGGGCGCATCTATTTCGGAATGTCTGTCTCGCCGGCCTACCTGGAAGCCACGACCAACACCGCCGCGGTGGCGCGCCACCACGGCGTCGAGGCTTTCGTGAACATGTCGCAGATGACGGTCACGCAGATGAGCATCAGCGAGACCACCGACAGCCCGCAGCACAAGCTACACTGGCTGGCGGAGCAGGCGCTGTCCTGGTCGGGGCTGCCGGTCGTCACGGTGCGGCCGACCGTCTTCCTCGAGGGCTTCTTTCTTATGCTCGCCGCCACCGGGGTGCGGGCCTCCGACGAATTGGCGCTGCCGATGGGCGCCGGTAAGACTTCGCCGATCTCAGCGGTCGATGTGGCGCGTGCGGTAGCTGTTATCCTGGACGACCCCGCACCCCATATCGGACAGATCTACGATCTGACCGGACCGGAATCTGCCGATCTAGACCACTATGCGCGCGTCTTCTCCGAGGCACTCGGCAGGCCCATCCGATATCGCGACGTCTCGCTCGCGGCGTGGAGCGAAGGCCTTCGGCGGGCAGGGTTTCCCGAGCACGTCGTCAGCCATCTCTCGGCCATGACCGAGCTGAACAGCCAGGGGCGTTACGACCGCCTGACGGACACCATGCACAAGCTCACTGGCGGAGCGCCGATGAACATGCGCGACTTCGTGAAGCTCCATGCCGCTGAGTTCAAGCCGCGCCGACCGGCGCATTCCTGAGGCGCCCAGCAGCGTGCGTTTTTCAAGGATAAGGCAAGCACTAAAGGGCTGGCCATTTCCGTTTCTGGCACTAGCCGACATCACCATTTCGCCGGATGTCCGCTCTGCGCGGCGGGCTCAATTGGTCAGCGCAACCCCAACGATTTTCGATCGTGACGCCGCGACCCTCGTTAATGCCGGCCTCAACCAAGCCCAGCCCGAAGGCAGCTGTCAGGTGCGATGGCGCCGGTAGCCCTTTGTGCAAAAACCCGATCACCGGGAGCGCTCGCTGGCAGATTGGCAGGTTTCTCGCCTTTTGAAGATGTATCGCATCGAGGCGTTGTTACAGAACAAGACTTCGATGATCACCGCCCCGACGGCTACCATTCGTCGTCGATCCATTCCCTTGGGATTCGAGGCCGCGCTCTCGCGTACGGGGACTGAAGCGTCCGTTCGGGCTTGCGCAAGGTCGGAGTCGGCTGCGTCGGAGGCGGTGACGTCCTGGGCGGGTTCTGCTCGGAAACCTTCGCGAGCACGCGCTTTATCTCTTCCTGGCTGGCCTTGAGCTCCCCAATGGCTTTTGAATTGTCGACGGCCATTTGTTGCTGGTTCGCCTTGAGCTGTTCGATGTTTCGCTCCAGATTCGCGAGATCGCGCGCCATCTTTTGCAGCAACTGTGTCGGATCGGGAAGAGCTGGGGTAGCTGTCGGCGCGGCGTCTTGCGGTGCGGTCTGAGCCAGGAGCGTTGCTTGCGGTGGTGCTGCCTCCGCAGCGGCCACTTGAACGGTAGACAAAGCGGGCTGCGCGGGAAGCGGCGGATTTTCCGGCGGCAATGATGGAGTCAAAGCGGGCTGCGGCGCCCAACGGGCCACAAGCAGCTTGGCCCCGCTGCCATAGGACGAATACAAAACCAGGCCGGCGACAACGATGCACGCCGCCAGCGGCAAGCCGACGAAGGCCCCGCGCGCCGGCCTTCTGGGCGGTGATTGCGGGCGAGGTCCGGCCGAAGGGTCAGGTCCGGGCGAAGGGCCAGGTCCGGCCGAAGGTGGGCGCGGGGCATCGCGGTCCATTTTTGCAAGCTGTTCAGTCACCCGCGCGAGCTGTTCATCCGCGCGCGCGATCTGTTCGTGGACGTGCGCGAATTGTTCATCGGCGCGCGCGACCAGGGCATCGCGGGGTTCAATTGCAGCGGGCGTGGAGTTCATTGGCGTTTCCCTTTTCCTCCAATGTCATCCGATGGGTGACGGTCGACTATCCGTCGGGTCGACCAGCCGCCGACACCCCGTGCAGTCTTGTCCAAAGAATGGCCGTATGATGGAAGAATATGGGATCGCATGGCGATAGCATCCTGGAATCCGGCGGGCCACTGCGGTGCAGCCGAACGGCGCGGCAGCTCTCCTCTTTAGTCGGCAGGAGGCGCATGCGATTCTGCGGCCCAGGTCAGGTCGCATAAGGGCGCGCTGTAGGCGACCTCACGTCCTAACCTCCCCAACGACAGAAGGGATGGCAGCGATAGGGTCCACCATGCCAGCCGCCCCAGCGGTGCCACCTGCGCCAGCCGTGCCATCGTACTTGGACCAGCTCACTCTCCTGCGCCATCGGCTTGGCAGCTGCGGACAAAGGAGTGACCGGGGCAGCGATAGCAGGTACGCCGAGCAACATCGCACCAATCACAAGAAACGCTGCAGGAATTTTGAGCTTAGACATGACATGCCTCCAATTCGCAACTTCCGACCATAATCAACTTGGCTGACTGCAGTTCGTTGCATCCATGGATGCCCTTCTGGCGTTGGGAATATAGCTCAGGGAAGCCAGTTTTTTGCGCCCACGCCAAAATTTTCGCGACATGAGCGCGGCCGTCCGTCCAACGGCGTGACTTCCGATATAGGTCAAACAAGCGACATGGATCAAGGGACCTGGGTATTGAGATCCAGGGCTTTAAGGACACTCTCTGTACCGGTGCCGAGTGATAACGAGGCTTTATAGATTGCGCAGAACATTCCGCCGATGAAGAGCGTTGACTGAAAGTACCTTATATGTAGGGCGCAGTGGCGCTGCGCGTCTTTGCGCAAACGTCGAAAGAAGAGAGCCGGCTGTCCGGCACCGGCCTTGAGATCTCGCCTGGCCTCGCGGTCAGCCGCGAGCGCCAAACCAGGCATTGGCGGCCGACGATCGTCAGAGGTACATTGCTTACACTTACGTTGCTTACCTCTTGTCTCAGCCCGCATTCACCGGATATGCTTGGCGTCTGACCGGTCGCGGGGACGTTGCCTCGGGTCTTTGGCTTCGCATCCGGCGGGCGGGACCACGCTGATGGTGGCTTACCTGAATGTGGAGCAGCGCATCGCGGGCGAGGCCCGGGTGGCGCGCCGTCGACCTAGATTCCTAGGGCGTGATTCGCACGTCGCCTACGCGTTTATCGCACCGGCATTCTTCCTGCTCGTGGTCCTGGTCGCCTACCCGTTCGTGCTCTCGGTCTGGTTCAGCCTGAGCGACGCCCGCGTCGGCAACACCGGGAGCTTCGTCGGGCTCAGCAACTTCAGCCGTTTGCTCTCGAGCTCGATCTTCCTGCAGACGCTGCAGAACACCATCGTGTTCACCGCGGCGGCCCTGGCTGTCAAGACGGTGTTCGGTATGGGGTTGGCGCTGCTTCTCTTCCGCGTCGTGCACTTCAAGCGGCTGATCCGCGGCGCCGTGCTGTTGCCGTTCATTGTGCCCACCGCGCTTAGCGCACTGGTTTGGTGGTGGATGTTCGAGCCGCTCTACAGTGTCGTGAACTGGACGCTGAAGAGTCTGCACGTCATCGACCACGACATCCCGTGGCTGTCCGACCCCTCCCTCGCGATGTTTACGGTGATCCTGGTCAACGTCTGGCGCGGCCTGCCCTTCTTTGCGATCACGCTGCTCGCCGGTTTGGTAGCAATCCCGCGCGAGCTTTACGAGGCGGCGCAATCGGATGGCGCCGGCCCCATCGCGCGCTTTTGGTACATCACCCTGCCGTTGCTGATGCCGGTGCTCGCCGTGGTGATCCTGTTCTCGACGATTTTCACCCTGTCGGATTTCAACATCGTGTACGTCCTGACCAGGGGCGGGCCGATGAACATGACGCACCTCTTCGCGACCTACTCCTTCGCGCTGGGCCTGCAGGGCGGGCAGATCGGGCAAGGCGCCGCGGTCTCGCTGTTCCTGTTCCCGATCCTGCTCGCTGTCGTGTTCGTGCAACTGCGCCTCGTGCGCAAGGCGGCGCTTTATGAGTAGAAAAAGTAGGGCGCGCTGGGCGCGCAACATCCGGCCGCTGTTCACGGTCTACCTGCCGGTGCTGCCCTATGTGCTGTTCGCGCTCTTCCCGCTCTACTTCATGCTGGTGACCTCGCTCAAGAGCAGCGCCGAGCTCTACGACGTCAACGCAGTCCCCTTCTGGATCGCGCGCGGGCTCACCGCCGACCATTACAGGCTCCTGTCGACGGATACGCCGTTCTGGAGCTGGTTCGCCAACAGCCTGATCGTCAGCTTGGCGTCGACGGTGATCTCGGTCGCCTTGGGCGTGCTCGCCGCGTACCCGCTGGCGCGGCTCCGGTTCGCCGGGGCCGACTCCTTCGGGGTTGCGATATTCGTCACCTACCTGGTGCCGCCCTCGCTCCTGTTCCTGCCGCTCAGCACCGTGGTGAACTGGCTCGGCCTCTCGGACACCCTGTGGGCGCTGATCGTAATCTACCCGACCTTCCTTGTCCCGTTCTGTACCTGGCTCCTCATTGGGTACTTCCGCACCGTACCCAAGGAAATCGAGGAATGCGCCATGCTCGACGGATGCAGCCGGTTGCAGAGCATGCTGCTCATCCTACTGCCGGCCGCGCTTCCTGGCGTGATCTGCGCGGCACTCTTCGCCTTCACGCTGTCGTGGAACGAATTCCTTTACTCCCTGGTGTTCGTCTCGCCTGCCGAGCTCAAGACGATGACGGTCGGCGTTTTCTCCGAACTCATCCGTGGCGACATCTACTACTGGGGTTCGCTGATGGCGGGGGCCTGCATCGGCTCGTTGCCGATCGTGATCGCTTACGTGTTCTTTCTCGACTACTACGTTTCCGGCTTGACCGCCGGAGCAATCAAATAACCGCGCCAGCAACCGCGCGCAGGCCGGCGCCAGAAACAATTCGGCCCGCGCCTCACATGGAGGAAACCACATGGCGAAATCCAGCGTCAGCAATCCGCGCTGCCCGGGACGGCGGCAATTCCTGCGCACGGCAGCGGGCGGCGCCGCAGGCCTTGCAAGCATACTCGCCCTGCGCCAACCGCCGGCCTATGCGCAGACCCGCGAGCTCACCTTCCTCACCATTGCGAGCTTTGTGCCGGAGACCGACAAGGAACTGAAGCGCCAGTTCGAGGAGTGGGGCGCAAAAAACAAGGTGAAGGTCAGGCTCGACATCATCGCGCACCTGCAGCTGCAGACCAAGAAGGCTGCGGAGGTCCAGGCGAGATCCGGGCACGACCTCACGGCCCTCGGCCCCGGGCTCGGCGACGCTGACCTCTACTTCGACCACCTCACCGATCTCAGCGATGTCTCCGCCGACGTCGCGCCGCAAAACGGTGGATGGCTCAGCCCGAACGACTATCTGATCCGCGGCAAGTGGACGCTGCTGCCATGGTGGCTGCCACCGTTCCCGATGGCCATCCGCACCGACCTCCTCGAGCAGATCGGCGAGAAGAGCCCCGACACCTGGGAGGACTGGCTGCGGATCGGCAAGAAGGGGAAGGCGATCGGGCATCCGTTCGGCACCGCGCTCGGTCATAGCGCCGATGCGAATACCACGCTGCTGTCGATCCTGTGGTCCTACGGCGGCTCCTACGTGGCGAAGGACGGCGAGACGGTGACGATCAACTCGCCTGAGGCGCGCGAGGCGATGGAGTTCGTGAAGCGACTCTATATCGAGGCGATGGACCCCGAGGTGCTGGCCTGGGACGACGCCAGCAACAACCGCTGCCTCAACGCCGGCAAATGCATCGCCATCCACAACCCGATCAGCGCGTTCGAATCGGCGAAAAAAGACAAGATCCTGGTGCCTGGCACGCAGCAGCCGATCGCCGAAGTGATCGACCACATCAACACGCCGCGAGGTCCGAAGGACCGCAAGGCCACAACAGGTTTCTTTTGCGTCGGCATCTGGAACTTCTCGAAAAACGTCGAGCTAGCCAAGGACTTCCTGCGGTTCCACTTCCAGCCTGAGAACCAAGCCAAGTGGGTGGAAGCCGGCCACGGCTTCAATATGCCGTTCTTGAACAACCTGACCAACCATCCGGTCTACAGGAGCGACCCGCAGTACCGGCACATTCCCGACGTGGCCAAGGTCACGGTCCCACCGTCCTGGCCAGGGCCGACCACCGCGGCCTCGCAGCAGGTCTGGGATCTCTACCTCATCCCCGACATGTTCGCGCAGTACGCAACCGGCCGGATGACGCTCGACCAGGCGATCAGCTGGGGCGAGAAAGAAATGCTAGCCATCTACAATAGCAAGCGGCGGACCTGACCGTTCGCGCCGGGTCGGCCCGGGGGTGCGGCTGCCGACCCGCCCGCTAATGCCCGTGTCATTTTTCGGGCTCTATCACGGCGACGGCATCGCGACCGCGGATTCGCTGTTTGGCCGCCGCGGCAACAATCCGTATTCTCATTATCGCGTTCTCAAGCTTCCTGAACTCGGCACCCGCGAGCGCGCACCTTGATGCTCGCCTTTGTCATTGCATTGCGATATCCAGGTCGGCTTGGGGTCAACAAACTCGGACATATCCGCGTTTACGGCTCAGGTCCGTTTGCCCCGATGAGCGGACATTGCTCGTGGCAGTTGGAACGGCCGTTTGGTGCCAAATTATCGCCGACCTGAATACGTAGCTACGAAACGTTCTCTCACGACCCAAGATCATCAAGCAGCACTCTTGCTTCCTTGAATTCGGGCGTGTCGCATCCTTCGGTAAACCAGTCGCAGATCGGGCTTAGGAGAAGGCGCCCTTCCTTGCACTTGCCTTGACGGCGCCATAGGTCGACGAGCCCGATTGCGGCGCGCAGCTCGAGTACCTTAGCGCCTTGCACAATCGCGAGCTCCAAGGATCGTTTTAAACTTGCTTCAGTCGCTTCGTCAGCCTGACCGCATGCATGCATCAACTTCGCATGAACTTGGAACAGCCGGGGCAGGTAGAACGACTCCCCGATTTCCGATGCGATGTGGAGCGCCTTCTCTACCTGCCTCAGACCATCGGCATATCGCCCTGCGATCAAATAGACCTCGGCGATCGCGCCGTAGGCCCGCGATAGAACGATTCGTGTGCCGGAGCGCTCCAGCAAGGTTATTCCTTCCTCTGCCAGCGCGAGACCTTCCACCGCGTATCCGGATGATGCCAATGCCCAGCCGCGATACATAAGTCCCATTGCCCGCGGCTGGGGAAGCCCGTACTGCTCGGCGAGTTTCAGGAGCTCTCCCGTGCTCGCGGTCATGCCCGCAACATCGTGACGTGTCATCTGCGATTCAACTACGAACCAAAGCCCATGGACCAGTGTGGGTTCGTGCTGGAGCCTTCGCGCAAGCGCCAGCGCCCGATCGCCCGCGTCTATCGCCCGCGTTGGGTAACCTAGTGTCGAATAGAGTTGCGAGGCTATCGCTAGTCCGCAGACCGCAGGATCGTGTCCAAGGTAGAGGAAGCGATGATGGGCGTGACGCTCCTCGTCGTAGAGGGCCAATCCAGCATCGATATGTTCAACGGCATCGGTCAAGGCACCCCGTCCCCAACGCACCGGCCACGCGGTGTGGTGCGCCTGGAGCAACACCTCAGGGCTATTCAGCTCGCGCGCGATTCTGAGGAGATCGTCCGAAATCTTTTCCGCAGCGTCGAGGCGGCCATTCGCGTAATGGAACATCCAAAGGTTCGCGATGGACGGTGCCAATTCCTGCGAACTCTCGAGCCGGCTTCCAACCGCTGTGGCGCGTTCGACGACCTCGCCGACTTCAGCTGCCGCCCAGCCATGAACGCTCATTAGGGCCGGTCCGAGTTGTGACAGAATCGCGAGCTCGGTGCGCCAACGCTCGCTCGTTTGAGGTTGCGCTTCTAGAAGAGACAAAGCGCGACGGAAGTGGGCCACTGCTTCGCGATTGTTCGCGCGTCGGACGGACCGCTCCCCGGCCTTCTGCCAATAAACGATCGCTTCGGTGGGCCGCTCGGCACTTTGCATGTGAAGGGCGACAATCTCGGGCGCGACACTCTCAGCGTGGCTCACGGCCAGTAGTGCATCTGCAATGCGTGCGTGCAGATTCCGGCGAGGGCCCCTGAGCAGCGTGGAATATGAGGCATCTTGCACGAGAGCGTGTTTGAACAGGAATGTGGCCTGGGGAGGCGTGCCGCGCTGGAAAATGAGTCCCGCCTCGACGAGCCGGGCAAGGGATTCCGTCAGGTGAGCTGGCGAACGTTGCGACGTCGCCGCCAAGAATTCGTAAGAGAACTCCCGCCCGATGGCGGCGCCGACCTGAGCAATCTCCTTTGCGATCCACCCGATGCGATCAAGGCGCGCGATCAGTGAGGCGTGCAACGTCGCAGGCACTGCATGCTCCAGCTTCTCAGCGGTTGATGCGCCATCTTGCGCGCGCAAGGCATCCGCGCCTGCCGCTTCGAGCACCGCTCTTGTCACCTCCTCTAAAAAGAGAGGCACGCCGTCCGAGCGCGCGACGATCTCCTCCACTACATCATCGGGAAGCGGAATGGTGTTGCGTTCGATCTGCCGCACCAGCGTCGCCGAATCCTTCTGGGTGAGCGGCGCCAGAGTCAGCGTCGTCACCTGCGAATGGCCTGCCCAGGGCGATTGAAACTCCGGGCGAAAGGTGGCGATCGCTAGAATCGGCAATTTGTTTGATCCGCTGAATGGCCAAGTCGAGCCATTCGTGCGAGGTGGGGTCGATCCAGTGGATGTCCTCAAAGATCAGCAAGACCGGCTGACGTTCTGCCAAGCCCGCGAGATGACGGATGAGAGCATCGAGCGTCTTTTCCTTCTTGCGCTGCGGCGAATAATTGATTGGCGCATACGGGCTGCAAAGCGGAAGCGACAACAATTCGGTGAAGAGCACCACATCCTCGGCAAGCCCGGAGTTTCCCGTAATGAGCGCTTCAAGCTTGCCGAACTTCGCCTCTGACGTGTCGCTGTGCTCAAACCCCGCGGCGCGTTCCAGACGGGCGATCAAGGGAGACAGCGCGCTGTCTTGACGATGGGGCGAACAGAAATATTGGAGTGTGGCATGGGGTTCGGACTGAAGCATTTCGATGAGCGCCGCGACAAGCCGCGATTTGCCGATGCCCGCCTCCGCCGAGAGCAATACCACGCAGCCCTCGCCGGCTCTTGCTGATTGCCAGCGACGCTTGAGGACCTCGATTTCTTCTTCGCGGCCGACGAGAGACGTCGCGCCGGAGTGCAGGGCCTCGAACCGGCTTTCAACTGTACTGGACCGTAGCACTGCCCAGGCTGGCACCGGCTCGGCGATGCCCTTGAGGTCTCTTGCTCCAAGGTCTTCAAAAACGAAGAGACTGCCGAGCAGGCTTCGCGTGCTCTGCGCGATGACCACCTTGTTAGGCTCGGCCACTCCTTGCAGGCGAGCCGCGAGGTTTGGTGTCTCGCCGACGATGCCACGCTCCTGCGCCTCGCCCGATCCGATCAGGTCGCCGACCACCACCAATCCAGTCGCGATGCCCACACGCGTTTGCAGTGGAACGCGTGTGCTGAGCCCGGCCACTGCCGCGATCAGCTCCAGCCCCGCACGTACTGCGCGCTCCGCGTCGTCCTCATGAGCTTCCGGATAGCCAAAGTACACGAGCACACCGTCACCCATGTACTTGGCAACAAACCCGCCGAAGCGGTGCACGATCTCAGCTACGCATTTTTGATAGGCCGAAATGATGTCGCGAAGGTCCTCCGGGTCCATGCGGGCGGAGAGTGCCGTCGAACCGACCATGTCCGAGAACATGACCGTGACTTGCCGGCGCTCAGCCGTGTCCTGGGGCTTCGAATCAGATCGGGCGGCAGGTTCAGCAAGTAACGGAGCCGCTCCCGCAAGTTCTCCAATGGCCGCGAGCATTTTCCGCCGATGCCCGAGCAGAACGCCAATGTCCTTGAGGTCTTGATCAGTCAGATGTCGGAGTACCGAAACATCAATCCCGTTTTCGGCAAACCGCTGGGTGTACTCGGATAGGCCGAGCTTTTCGAGCCACTGCGCGATCTGCTGCATCTCGGCCCTCGCGACTGATATGCCACGCCGTCGCCGACCTTCCGGATCACGGCGACAAGGAGGCTTGTCCGACACTACACCGCGGGCCTGAACGGGCCAAGGAGCAGCCTCTGGCGGCTTGATTGCGGGTACTGGATGCGTCGGCCTACCGCTTGTCGGCCACAGGCAGCCGCTCACAAGCGAGCCAATGTCCGCCAGGGT
>WNFO01003642.1_pt1 | contig 14493 bp, 14 predicted proteins | sample 5400251 | NCBI WGS metagenome assembly WNFO01 (sample SAMN13153354, study PRJNA577476) | soil metagenome | isolation source: 100 cm saprolite under Madrone tree | place: USA:California | collected 2016-06-14 | reverse complement strand
ACGGCAAACAAATTACGTTAGGCGATCTGCCCGCCGGTCTGATCTTTGACGTCCTCGTTGTCCCAGGCTCGGAACAGCTCTCGGCCGTCCTGAACATGGAACCGGCCGAGCACGACGAGGAGGAGAGGGAGAAAGAGCCCCTCCTTGGTCGATTGCTGGCACATTTCTAGATGCCAGAGCAAAAAACATGCTGCACGTGATTCTTCGTAACGTGCTTGAAGAGAGGGCGGAACTGTTCTTCCGCCCTCGATCAGAAAAACCTTCCACCTGTCTCGTCCGAGAGGCTGCAACGGCCCTACATGCCAAATTTGCTCATCTCGAATCCATCCCTACGGACTGCCCACGTCTTCAAAGAGTGCGATGTCGGTCCGGAGCGTCGCGGGTGTACGGGAGAGTAGATGATCACGCGTTCGACACGCGGATCCCGAGCGGCCGCGACCGCCGCGGCAGCGAGCGCCTCGTCCGCCTCGAATTCCACCATGGGCCAGGCGACAATACCAGCCGCCGAGAGGACGTCTTCGAGCAGGGGGAATTGCGCCAGGAGGTCGGGTTCGATGGCCTTCGCTGGTCTTGTAGCCGTCGACCAAATAAATGTCCAAGGCGAAGCTCCAGCACTAGCGATCAATGTCGATGTCGGGGAAGTCGTAGTAGGTGCGGATTTCCTGAATCCGGCGCAGCGTGTCCCGGAGTGCATGCCAGTCCCAGAGTCGGATGTTTTGAAGCGTAGCCTGATTGTTCTCTGGGTCGGCCGCGTCGACGGTCGTCTCCGCGGGAAACTCTCGCTGCGCGACTCGGTTCAATCCGTACGCTAGCTAGAAACGCCCGTGAGCGAAAGAAGCAGACGAAGTGGCGGAGCCGCAGGAACATCCTTCATCGGTGGGGAAGTGGCAGCTGGGGTGACACAGGTGGTTGGTCAGTCTCGGTCGTGCTTCCAAACGGGCACCTGATCGAGTGCGATTGTCTGGCGGCCGCGTCGGGAGCGGATGCGAGGGGCCTCTCGGTTCGCCTCACGGGTACACTTTTTAGTAAAATAGGGTCTGAAAATCGGCTGACTTGGGCAGCGGTATATGCCTACGCTACGGGATATCGTTTACGAGAATGTCCGCGAGGGTGAGCTTTACGAGAGACTTGACCGCAACCGGGTCCGCTGTTTTGCCTGTGGTCACTGCTGCCCCATCCCCGAGGGCCAACCTGGTGTCTGCAAGGTTCGCTACAACCGAGGCGGGACTCTGTACGTTCCCTGGGGCTACGCCGGTATAGTGCAGTGCGACCCTATCGAGAAAAAACCGTTCTTCCACGCATATCCCGGCGCATTGGCGTACAGCTTCGGAATGTTGGGCTGTGACCTGCACTGTTCCTATTGCCAGAATTGGGTGACGTCCCAGGCGCTCCGTGACCCCGCCGCAGTTGGTTCCCCGTTGGCAGCCACCCCGAAGCAACTGGTGCAGCAAGCTCTACATCAAGGCGCCAAGGTCCTGGTGAGCACGTACAACGAGCCCCTGATAACCAGTGAATGGGCGGTGGCCGTTTTCAAGGAAGCCCGCAACGCAGGATTGTTGACGGCCTTTGTCTCCAACGGAAACGGCACCCCGCAGGTGCTCGAGTACCTGCGTCCCTGGGTGGACCTCTACAAAGTTGACCTGAAGAGCTTTGATGACCGCCGCTATCACCAACTCGGCGGCCGCTTGCAACCCATCCTGGACACGATTCGATGCCTGTACGAAATGGGCTTCTGGCTCGAAATTGTCACGCTCGTGATTCCCGGCTTCAATGACTCGGATGACGAACTGAAGCGGCTAACAGAATTCACAGCAAGTGTGTCTCCGGAAATTCCCTGGCACGCCACGGCGTTTCGCAAAAACTACAAAATGACCGACCCGGACAACACCAGCGCGCAGACCTTGATGCGAGCGGCGGAGATTGGCAAGAATGCGGGTCTACGGCACGTATATGCCGGGAATCTACCTGGCGAGGTTGGAGACTTGGAGAACACACGTTGCTACAACTGCCGGCAACTGCTGATTGAGCGCTACAGTTACCTCATCACAGGCTACCATTTGACTCCAAATGGCTGTTGCCCAGCCTGTGGCACAGGGATTCCAGGGCACTGGGCTCGTGAATTTCAGGGACAGATCACCGCCCATCCGTATGTGCCAAGGACGCGTTCCAGTCCGTTCTCGATTCTAGGTCCTTCGGCATCGATATGAATCCCAGAGCGCAATGGGGGAAACGAACATGCGCAATCTAGTCTGCTACGCTGACTTGGGGTTTCTAGTCCTGATTGCCACAATCGCAACTCCCCTGGTGGTTCCTAGAGAGGCTTCTGGCACCGCCCAATTTTCCCGGCAGTACAACACCTCCTGCAACACTTGTCATGCGGCTTTTCCCAGACTAAACGATGTCGGTATAGCGTTAAGGGACGCCGGGTTGAAGTTCCCCGAGGAAAATTTCTCTTTCATTGCGACCCCACAGACGCTGCTGACCACGCCGGCCGTGATTCCGCATTCCACCAAGATGTCCCTCCACCGGCCGGAGTACGCAGCACCGCCGTCCTCCATTTCTGATCCGAGCTTGCGTATGTTGCAGCAAAGATACTTTAAGGAGCTCACCTATGTAGGTGTTCAAATAAACGCTCTTCCATTCCGGACCGCTTCTACTTGAGCCCTCTTGTTGTGTATGGAAGGCCGCAAAAGCACCTGGACCAGCGCTCTCTGTGTTTTGCGACCTTCAACGGCGAGACCGTTCTAGAGGTAACCGGAAACTACTATGCGGTTTATCTTCGTGAAGGGATGGATGCGAACGAGCGGGCCCGCCGGACGTTCGAAGACGTCCTGCTTCCGATATTAAGCAGAAAAGCATCATGGGACGGCAGCGGCTCGCGCCCAAGTTCGCACTGGTCTGACTGTCGCAGGTGAGCGCGCACCCGCATTGCGAGGAGTTCAGGCGGCGCAGAGGTAGGCTGAATCGTTCCGTGCCCGCTTAAAGCTCCGCCTTAAAGGAGAGGCTTCTGACTTCCCCTCCTTTCCAAACTTCGGGCAGAAGATGAGGTTCAAGACATCGCAGTGGGGCCGTAATGCTGGGCGGCATAGGCATTGCCGAGATCCGCATATTTCTGATTCTCGTGTGGATCACTGCCGTCTCAGCCGTCGCGACGGTCTTATTCTACAAGTTGCATTTCAAAGTAGCCTCCAAAATTGCGGGGAGTTTGGGCCTTGTTTCTCTCGCGCTGGCGGTATGGGCATACTTTTCCATCTGGGGATTTGTTTCGTTCCGCTAGCCACTATTCAAAAGGCTCAGGACGCCTTCAACGTGGAACCCGCGACCAAAAAGTTCCTCCGTGAGGCAACCAGAGCTAGTTAGGAATCGCCCCAGTCATCACAAACACATGAGGAATGTCTTTTTCTTCGGTTTCCCCGGTTCGATTATTTCGCCAGGTAAGACGCTCGACATGATCCCTGCCTTCGAGAGCAATGATTTCTGTGTGCGGCAGCAGGGTGATTGCAGGCGTCTCTTCGATGCGGCGGATCAGGTAGCGAGACATAGTGTCGGCCAAACCCTCCGATCTGAGCAGCATATACACATGCTTCGTGCTCTGGGCCAGAAACACGGCGGCTTGACCTGCAGCGTTTCCGCCGCCGACGACAACGACTTCTTCGCCGCTACATAGCTGCGCCTCAACGAACGTAGCGCCGTAATATACGCCGATTCCTTCAAAGCGCGACAGGTTTTCCAGCGCTAATTTCCGGTATCTGGCTCCCGTGGCGATAACAATAGCTCGTGCCGGGATTCTGGTGCCATCCTCTAATTCGACGACGTATGGTATCCGGCTGCAAACAAGGCGTGTTGCGTTGGCGAGCAACATTTGCGCGCCGAACTTCTGCGCTTGTGTGTAGGCCCGACCAGCAAGCTCATTACCCGAAATGGCAGCGGGGAATCCAAGGTAGTTCTCGTCGCCGAAGGTCATGGTGCCTAGAGCCGCTTCGGAGACCCGCAGTCCGCTCTTGCCAAGTAATCTGTATTTCATAATCGCGCTCCTTAAAGAATCTGATTACTCACTCATCTACTCGATGCAAAAACTTATTTCGGTGCGATCCCCGCCCAATAGATCTCAAATCCACTAATGCGATACTTGTTTGCCGTGGCTGGCTTCAGCACGATCAGGTCCATGGTGGCTTCCGCCAAAGCCGCCATCGTCTTCGAAATCAACTCAATCGGAAGGTCCGCGCGCAGAATGTGTCGCTCAATCGCGTCGCGAATCGTGTTCTGCATTTCGACGAAGGGCGCGCTTCCCGCTTCGATCGACTCTTTCGAAAGGATTCCCGAGACCTGCAATTGGGCCAGGACCCTGCGCTTCTCGCGATTGGCCACCCCCCAATTCACATAGCCCTCCCACACATGTTGCAGCCTGGTGCGAACACTCTTCCTACGCGGGAAACCTGACATCATCGCGTCTGCGAGTTCTAACTTGATCTCCTGGTAAAGCGCATTGACCAAATCATCCTTGGTCTTGAAATAGGTAAACAAAGTTCCCTCGGCGACGCCGGCCTCTTTTGATATCTCTGACGTTGGCGCAGCCGTAAGGCCGCGCTCCGCAAATACTCGGGTCGCGGCGTCGAGGATCGCATTTCGCTTGTCTTCGCTCTTGGGACGAGCCACTGAACTCCTACATAACTCAATCTGTCTTCGACACTGTATCCGTAGCTAAACTTTCCGTGAAAAATACATGAGCATCCAATCAGTTATTCATCATCTCAGGCAGAGGAGGATATTGCAATGGCGAAGGTTTGGTTGATTACGGGAAGCGGAAACGGTTTGGGGCGAAACATCGCCGAGGCGGCGTTGGCCGCAGGCGACAGCGTCGTAGCTGGAGCGCGTCGGACGGAGGAACTGGCACCTCTGGTGGCGCAGTATGGCGAGCGGATGAACCCCGTAACGCTGGAAGTGCGCGAAGAAGCCGCAGCAAAAGCCGCCGTGCAAATAGCGGTGGATGCCTTCGGACAGCTGGACGTGTTGGTCAACAATGCCGGTTATGGGCCGTGTGCGCCATTGGAGCAGACGAGTGCGGAAGACTTCCAAGCGGTCGTGGACAAATGCTTCTACGGCGTGGTGTACACAACGCGCGCCGCCGTGCCAGTAATGCGCAAGCAGAAAAGCGGTCACATCTTTCAGGTGTCTTCGATCGGTGGTCGCCTGGCGTTTGCCGGCAATACGCCGTATCACGCGGCCAAGTGGGCTGTGGGTGGTTTCAGCGACGCTCTGGCGATGGAAGTCGCGCCGTTCGGGGTCAAGATCTGCACATTGGAGCCCGGAGGTATCCGGACTAACTATGCGCGGCGCGCACTTCAGAATGCGCCCGACCTGCTGCCGGACTACGAGGCCTCGGTCGGTTCGATACTCAAGCTGCTGCGAAGCAGCGAAGGGCGTTCAGAAGGCGATCCGCGGAAGATTGCGGAGTTAATTGTGCAACTGGCGAACAGCGACGAGGTGCCGTCGCGGCTGATCCTCGGTGTCGATGCGGAAAAGCGGGTGCAACAAGCAGAAGCTGCGCGTGCGAGCGAGGCCGAGAAATGGCGACATTTCACTGTTTCAACAGCTTTTGAAGATGGGCGCTTCGACAGCCGATTGTATAAGGCAAATAGCGGCATCGATTCCTGAGTTGCTGAATCATCAGCTCACTGGAATCATGCCGATCCGGTCAAAAGGCGCGTCCTTCGGTCCGCTAAGGTCATAAGCTCTGGGTTTCGCGAAGGACCGTTCTCTTCATGGTTCATGCTTCCGGCTAACGCAGAGTTGCGCTCACTCCAGAACCCGCATCGAGGGGACCGGGCAAATCAGCGCTGGACGGATCCGATCTCTGAAACCATGAACGCTACACTGCCGAAATGCGGCGCGAATCCGCGGGCTTCTGGTGCGGCTGGCTGTACTTGCCGGAAAGCAAGCCGCCGGCAAGCGGACTCCACACGGGCAGGCCGACCTTTTCGGATTCCAGCATGGGAACGATTCCCCGTTCGAGATCGCGGCCGGCGATCGAATAATAAGCCTGAAGCGTGTCGAATCGGGCCAGGTTCGTGAACTCGGAGACGCCGAGGCCTTTGGCGGTCTTCCATGCCTGCCAGTTGGAGCAGCCGATGTTGCGGACCTTTCCCTGCTGCACCAGGGTGTCGAGAGTGCGGGTCGTCTCTTCGACAGGGTCACGGAATCGTTGCGGGTCGCTTTGCGAACTTCGGAAGCTCTCACTTTGCGGACTGCAACTGTTGGAGGTCGGCCAGCACTTCCTCGCTGTGACCCTGCGGGCTGACCTTCAGATACACCTTTCTGATTACGCCCGTGGGATCGATCAAGAAGGTGTTGCGGGCGGCAAGAATTATCCCGTCGTATTCCATTATGGAGCCGTATTTCTGCGCAACCGCATGGCTCGAATCGGCGAGTAGCTTGAAGTTGAAGCCTTCCTTGGCGCAGAAGCTCTTATGAGAATCCACGGTGTCCACGCTTACGCCTATGATCACGGCATTCTTGCCTGTGTATTTATCGATGCCGCGCTGAAAATTGTGAGCTTCGACAGTGCAGCCCGAGCTGAAGTCCTTAGGATAGAAGTAAAGCACGACCCATTTGCCCTTGAACTGATCAAGCGACACCTGCACTCCTTCCTGGTTGGGCAGGGTGAAAGTGGGGGCTAGATTGCCCACGGTTGGCGGCTGAGGCGGATCCGCGGCGACCGCAAAAAGTGCAGCTAGAATTTGGGTAAAGAGAAGTACAGAGAACACGTTCATTACGTTCCTTTCAAACCATGCTTAAATTGCAATCGTTCGCACCGGGGAAACCGAGAGATTCATCCCATCCGTCCGAGAGCAGGCAGCCACGCTATATTTCGCGAGGTCTTGGGGCGGCTGTCCCTTGACAAAGCCTCCGCTTTGATCAAGGCCACCCGCCGCAGATTCTGACCTATCGATCGTCGCCGGTGGCCTCCGGAGCGCTCTTGTCCGCAGGTGTGAGGAAACCGAACAGGCCGTGCGCTTCATCGCTTATACCTGCAGTGAAGTACAGCCAATTACTGGGTCCAGCTGCATGGTCGTTGCCAAAGCGCAGTGCCCACAAACGGTCGCTTTGGATCGCATGTCCATTGGCGTCGCGGAGGAGACCATCGAAGCGCCCACTATCGACGTCATAAACAGCGATTTGCCCGCTCCCGGCGTTGCCGATCAGCAGGTGGTTGCTGAAAAAGCCGAAATTTGCCGGTGCCAGTGCTACACCCCAGGGCGCATTCAGCCACGGACCGGTCTCCAGCCGTTGCAGCAGCTTGCCCTTGGGTGAGAATTTGTTCACGAATCCAAAGCCCGGGAAATCGAGGTCGTCGTGCTTGGTGGCATTCTGCTTAGCATAGGTCACATAGAGATTCCCATTGACGTCCTGCACGTTGAAGGGAGCAAAGCCTTCGGGGATTGCGCGATCGAGGAACGCGAGGCCACCATCGTCGTCGCTGCTAAGATTCACAGGCTTGAAGTTTGTGTCGTAAACCTCGATGCGACCAGACCGAATGTTCGCGACGTAAAGGAAAAACGGTCCACCTGCCGTCGTCTGCGCGATGGCCGCGCCCTTGTAAACGGCCCCCGTGGCGGCGGTGGGATTCGTGGAGTTGTCCACCACGACGAATGCATCATTGGGTTGGTCGGGCCCAATTCCCGGGCCCCAGGCTACTATGGTTCCATCTTCTGTCACGAAGGTGAAAACTGAACTCGCCGTAGTGCCCTTGGCCTGGAAGGTAAATCCAGAGGCTCCCGTGAAAACTACTCCCGTTGGCGTGCCCGCCACGCCATTCACTAGTGAGGGGATGTTTACTACCAGTCCCAGCTTAACGCCCTGTCCGTCGTCGAGAGTCGAAACGCCGGCGTTGTTGTCCGAAAGCCACCACGGACTCGTAGGACTCGCGATAAGCCCCCAAGGGTTCACAAGCTGCGCATCAGGCTGGCCATTGGGCGGGTTTTGCGCGAGTCCCTGAATGTCTGAAACAAGGTTGGTTTGTTTGTAAACTTGCGCCAATCCGAGCGCGCTGAAAGCAAGCACGGTTGCAATCGTAAGAGTGCACATCGTGCACATTCTAGATATTGTCTTCTTCTGCATTTCTTTCCTCCGTCACGTTGCGTGACTAATTGGTTAGGGGCCTCACCATTTTGGGAGTATGAAGTCGAGCCACCGCCACCCGTTGTGCAGACTTATTTTTGGATTCAGGCCCTTGACGTTGGATCGGGCCCGAGAATCACGTCGAAGCGACGCCTTTAAATGCAAACCATCATTTTTGCCCGCCTTGGGAGTTGTCGCCTCCATCCTTCGAGCCGGCCAGAGTAAACGCGTACACTTTGTTATTTCCAATTCCGGGCGGGACAGTCCGGTAACCGGATCCCCAATAGACAACGCCATCCACAATTGATGGCCCATCGATCACTGAACCCCCGCTCGCGAAGTTCCATAGGATTTTTCCGTTTCTCGTGTCCAGCGCGTACATCTGCCCGGAATAAGAACCCGCATACATGACGCCATTTGCAACACTCACTGAGCCGGTGTCAATGGTGCCTGCAGTGGGGTCTGCGGTCTGCCAAAGGATCTTCCCAGTGGCAACGTCAAGGGCACTCCACGATCCCCATGTGATCTGTTGTCCCGAGGGCACCAAGGTATAGGGGAGATGATCGTTATTGGAGATCGCGACATAAATGTGCTTACCATCACTCGCGGTGCCCCACTCGATGCCTCCGAGCGAACTCCCCGGCCCAACTTGTGTGACCCAAAGGGGGTTGCCGTTATCGGGATTAAATGCCCAATACACGCCGCTTTTCTGGCCAAAGCCAACAATATCGCCGATCAAATTCGGCCCTGAGCCTCCCAGGTCGAAATCTGGGCTGCCGGGCACCGGACAATTCGGGTTCGTAGGATTGGTACACGCGTCTGTAAAGGTGTCAAAGTCTTGCACCCTCTTTGCCCACTTGATCTGCCCGGTCTTTAAATCCAATGCAAGAGCAGTGTCGAAGAAATCGTCAGCCGCCGCGCACTGCGCCTTGGGAGTTGCGTTTTGGCAAGCTGCCACAGCTGCGGGGACGGTGTAGTTGTCACCGGTACCGATGTAGAGCGAACCGCGCTTGGGATCAATGGCGGGGGGTTGCCATATCGCGCCGCCGCTGTATCCGCCAGGCTGACCACCGTTGTCCGGCATGTCGTAGGTCTTCCAAAGCATAGCGCCGGTCTTCGCATCGAGCGCTACTACGCTGCCGCGAAAAGTGCAACAACGATACGTCGGGTCTCCTGCCAGAGTTTCTTCCTCCGAAGAGACCCCAACGTAAATCACGCCATCGAAGACAACGGGAGATCCAGTAATGATTGCTGCCGCATGACTGTCCACCTGTGTAATCCACCGGCGTGTTCCTGTTTCCCGATCGATTGAGATCAGGTTCGCGCCGTTGTGCGCCACGGGAGTCGTAATGGGGTTATAAATGTCTCCAATAATTAACTGGTCATGATCCACGGCGGGACTAACACGAGAGATAGATCCGGTAACACCGTTGTACTCGGAGATCTTGTGAGACCAGATGAGACGTCCACTCTCCTTTTTGACTGCGAAGAGATTGCCGCCCCAATCAGGAAAGTAAACTGCATCACGATCCACGGTAGGAGTAGCAGAAACATCGTCGCTGGTTGTAAACACCCATTTGGGGTTCAGGGCCTTCACGTTGGCAGGGCTGATCGAGTGCTCTGCAGGCTGGCTCCGGCTGTTGTCCAGATTCTGTCCGATTACTCGCCATTGGCGAGATCGGGACTCATCTGATTGGCGTTGCGCGTTCAGCGCCGAGACTAATAAAAGGATGCTGATCAATGCCGTCATAGGCAGTGACACGTAGCAATTCTTCATGGACGTCTCCTTTTTGTCGTCGCAGTAAATTGCGATTACTTCGCCCGCACTCCTTTGCAGACAGCGATTCCGCTGGGGGAAACCGTCCCCGTGGCGAGTCCAGGATTTTGGGTGTGCATCTCTGCCGAGGATTGCAGCGCGGCGCTGGCGTAAGAGTTGATCTCATAGTTCAGCGCAACTTCTTCGAAAGTCGGTGTGGTCCATTCCCCGGTCTCATTCGAAAACAACAGTAACGGTGTATTGTTCTCCTTGAATTCGGCTCCGGTTATGCTCGCCGGTATTTCCTTAATTGCACACGTCGTTCCAAACTGGGCCAAGACTAAGCAATTCCGGCTTCAGCTTGATCGGGAAGCATCTTAGCGGTTAGTTCTCTGTGAAGCGAAACGCCACACCCAGACGAGCGTGGCGAAATCAAGTCGCCTGTGATGAATAGTCGCCGGGCATGACAGGTCTGATGTGTAGAATTGTCGGTAGCTGATTCGAACTGCTTTGCGATGAAAGCGGCTGGTTTTCGCGGCATGGCTCCGACTCTCGAAGGGACAGAGGAAGGCTCACATTTCCCCCCCTTTCCCAACGCGATCACTGCACTGACACAGTCATCTCGGAACCTGACACGGCGGACAACTGCTGGTCCGCTTGAACGATAGCGCCTTTGGTTATTTTCACACGGAAGCGTCCGGCGGCCTTCGCCTGGAAGGTCAGAGTGGTCACAACTCCGTGACCCGACACTGCTTCCGACTCAGGTGGGCGAGATGCAGTGATCTCGACAGCACCGCTTAACGAATCCTCTCGATGGACCAAGGCAACGACGTGTTCTCCCTGAGACAGGAAATTGCCGTTCGAAACATTCAAGAGTTGTAGACCCTGTTTGTCATAGGTCAATTGCAAAGGAACAGAATGCACATTCTGCGCGCCAGATAACACTACATTGAGGGTGAAGGTTTCACCCTGGCCCACCGAGATTGCAGTCGGATCAAGCTCCAGAGCGGCAGTTGCTTCACCGGGGGATTTTGCTGCCGGCACGGTCTCAGACGCTTTGCCAGATTCTCGGTTCGCCACTGTCTCCGTCGCGTGCCGCAGATGAATGGAGTTTGCTGTTCCCACATCAAGAGTCCTTCCGTTGAATTCATTCAGATCCTGACGCCGAACAATATGCGGAATCACGGCAAATACGGTCTCGTTGTCCATCACCTCGGTATTCTTTTGAGAAAACAGATATTTCAGAATTGGAATTTGTGAAAGCCCAGGAATTCCGGTCAACGACTGACTATCATCCCGCTCCAGCATTCCGCCAAGCAGGCTTACCTCACCATCTTTCAGCCGAATCTCGTGCTCCACTTTCCGCTGACCGATCACCGGTTCCTGGATTCCGCCAATCGTTTGATTGTTGACCACCGTCGAGACCTCGAGTGCAATCTTGAGGGTGACATCTCCATCGCGATGGATATACGGCGTGATGTCAACGTTGACTCCCACGTCGATGTACTGAAATTGAGTACTGACAAGACCGTTCACAGAAAAACCGCCGACTCCCGATTGAAACGAGCCGGTCGCAATTGGCACCCGTTCGCCGATCTTGATGGATGCCTTTTGCCCGTTCAAAGATCGAATCTGCGGATTCTGAATAATCTTGGTGTTGCTGTCGGTAAACAAGGCAGTTGCATTGGCGCTCGAAATCGTCGCCGTGAAGTTGGTCGCGTTCAAATTGCCGAGGGAATTCAAATTGATGCCATTGCCAGAGCCGGGGCTTGAACTCGATGAGCTGGTCGAACTGCTCGAACTGTTGGTGGAACTACTGCTAATATTGGGCTGTAACTGGACAGACGCGCTGGTCGGTGGGCTGATTCCCAGAGTATGCACCTTATCGCGGCTCACCTGCATCAACGCGAAATCGACAACGACTTCCGGGGAAGCTCGGTCAAAATCGTTAACGATCTTTTCCGCCAGAAGAACCTGGTCGGGCGTTCCTCGGATCACGATGGCTTCCCGAGAAACAAGCTGCTGAACGCGATTCACTTCGAGGACGGAACGCAGCGTGTTCACCAGATCCTGGAGTTCGGTGGGTGCCGTGAGGTTTGAGAGGTAAAACGTCTTGATGACATTTTCCTCCAGTTCTTTACGCTTCGCAGGATTGTCTGCCGCCACGAAGATCGTATTGCGTGTCATAGGTTTCCAGAACGTCTTTGATTCGGCGGCGACGAGATCAAGGGCCTCTTGCAACGTGACTCCGTTCAGCTCGATATTGAGTTGCCGCGAGGGGTAGTCCGGGTCGAAGAGCACGTTAACGCCCGCCAGTTTTCCGATCGTTTGAAAGATAACTTTTGTGTCCTCCAACAATTTCAGTGTGATGGGAACATTGGACATGCCGCTTAGCTTCACTGGGCCTTGGGCATCCACAATGTCTGGGCTGAGTCCAGGTTCAGACTGAGATGCACTCTTGGCGTGATTCTCACGTGCTTGCTGAATCATGTTCCGAGTGTTTATCACTTGCTGTGACGCGATGGGACTAGACGGATCAATTCTCACAGCTTGTTCAAACAATGTCAGAGCTTCCTCGAGCTTTCCCGCTTGCTGCAGTAGAGTTGCACGACGCACTTTTGACGCCGCGGCCAGGAACCGGATTCGGGTGAGTGCCGCGCGATATTGGGTATTCCGTGGGTTCGCATCATAAGCTCGCTGGTAGGCTTCATAGGCAGCCTCGTAATTCTGACGGGCCTCTAGGTCTCTGCCCTGATTGTACGACGATTGACCTTTCTCGGCATGCGCGGGCATCGATACAAACACGAACAAGAGCATCGCGCAGGCGGTTATGAACGATCTCACAATGTGCGTGGCAGGCAAATTCCCGCCCGTCATCCGACCGCGTAAACAATTCCACACTTTGAGACTCCTTGAGAAACAGAAACGCTATCGAGTCAAACCACAGATACTCGACTCCAAAGAACGCGAAGTCGGGGCGACTCTTGCAGCGGTTCTGTACTAAGAAACGGAGTCGCATTATCTGCTGCTCACGTGCGGACGTTGGCACCGGTCGTCTTTGTGTCCATCGGCTCCTCCTCTTGCCTAAACAACTTTGCTTCTTCACGAAGGCTTACGTGACACCGCACCTATGCACAGCATTTGAACCATTGGGGAACAGCTGAAGGGGTGAACCCTTTGACACCGCACCTATGCACAGCATTTGAACCATTGGGGAACAGCTGAAGGGGTGAACCCTTTGGGGCCCTGGAAATCCTGTAGTAAAACAGACAAGCCGCGAAGTTGACGCTTGGCGAGCTGATTTCCAGGAGTCACCCTAGAGAGGCTGGGCTTTGAGAAGCTGGTCAACGAAACCCTGACGGTAACGCGCATCCCGCGCGTCATGACCATCTATCAATTCGTACTGGGGATGGTGTTGGCTATTTACGTGGGGTTTGCTCGCCTCAACCACCTTCGTTTTGTGGCCCAGGACCCGATGCTGACCGGGATCGTGAAGGTGAGCCGGCTGCCGGGGCAGAGCGTGTTCTGGCGGTTTCTGGCCTCGCTGAATCTGAACCTGGCCGGACAACTGTTGCAACTGCAGCGCATTCTGCGCGAACGGGTGTGGGCCGCAGCCCACGTAGGGCTGACGTCGATCACGCTGGACACCGATACCACCGTGCACACGCTCTATGGCCGGCCGATGGGGGCCCGCAAGGGGTATAACCCGAAAAACAAAGGCAAGAAAAGCTATCAGCCCATTCTCACTTTTATAGCGGAAACGCACGAGTACGTTGGAGCAGAACTGCGCAATGGCGATCGGCCCGATGGGAAACAGAGCGCGCGCCATCTCCGCAGTGTGATCGCGGCCTTGCCCAAGGGTATCCAGAAGATTTTCGCCCGGGCCGATTCCGGTTTCTATGGTTCGGAGGCCGTGCAAGCCTACCAAGAAGCCCAGGCGCACTTCATCATCGTGGCCCGCAAGACCTCGCGTCTGCTGGAACAACTGCAAACCGCCGACTGGAAGCCCTCGCCCAAGACCGACGCCGATGAGCAGTGCGAATTCCGCTATCAGCCGGAGGGTTGGGGCCAGGCCTACCGCTTTGTCGCCTTGCGCTACAAGAAGAAGGAGGAGGAGAAGAGCCCTCCCGAGCGCGAGCAGTATCAACTCTTCGACACCCCGGAGTATACCTACCGGGTGTTTGTAACCGACCTGGACCGGGCCATCGATCTGCTGGTTTGGTTCTATAGTCAGCGAGCTGGAGCGGAGAATTTGATCAAGGAAGCCAATAACGATGCCGGATTGGCGGCGCATCCTTCCGGACGCTGGGCCACCAACTGCGTGCATTTTCAACTGGTGATGCTGGCCTACAACCTGAATTGCTGGCTGCTGCTGTTCCAGCGGGAAGAGGGAGTGGCCGTGGACCACCTGGAGCATACCCGGTTGGCTACGGCGCGTTTGCGTTTTCTGTTCGTGGCCGCCAAGATCTGGAAGCACTCCGGGCGGGTGGGCATCCGCTACAGCGATCAGTACGCGGAGCGCGGATTGTTTCAGCGCTTGATGAAACGACTGCGTAAGATCACGAACGGGCCGGCTGGCTTCTTGCCGGTGCTCGCTACTCCGCTTTCCGGCTGACTCT
>WNFO01003023.1_pt1 | contig 14495 bp, 22 predicted proteins | sample 5400251 | NCBI WGS metagenome assembly WNFO01 (sample SAMN13153354, study PRJNA577476) | soil metagenome | isolation source: 100 cm saprolite under Madrone tree | place: USA:California | collected 2016-06-14 | reverse complement strand
CCGGAGATACTTACTATAGACGTGGGGACATCCATGCTCGTGTCATGAAGCTGATTGGATACGTCAATGACAAAGGTATCTCCCTACCCCGCGAATAGGTTATCATATGGTTATGTATAATGCTGTTGAACTAACCTTGTATCCCGCGATTGTAGGACCCGGAAATGTCCCACCAGCAAGGACAGCACTTGAGGAGAAAAATGAGTTTAGATGGTAATATAATACCAGGCGGTGTACACCCACGGGCGCGTGAAACCGTCCAGGCTAATGTTCGCGTTGGTAATAGGTAGAACGGCGTTAGGGCCGATAGATGCTCCGTTTGCTTTGGTTGAGAGTGAAAATGTCAGGAAAATAAAGGAAAGTAGGCAAAGCATGATTAACGAAGACTGGATAGTCTCAAAAAAACGGAGTGGGGAGATGCGAACGCCCTGATTTCACGGCGGGTAGTAAGTCAAATGGTTTATATGGTCTCCGGGATAAGGTGGCTAAGCCACCAGGTGTCGTGGACAGAGTCAACCACATGGTCGTTTGGCATCGTACTTGCGATCTTCCTAGAGTTGTAATAACAACTCATTCGAAAGCCGCGCAAACGACCTGGGGAGCCGAGCCATTCGTGAGGCCGGCCAGCAGATCCCGAAAAATTTCTGAGAGCTGCTCAAACCCCAAACCGCGGCTGGGACGCAGCAAATTGCGTAGACGGCAGTCCTCGATCCACTCAGAGGCGATGTAGAATGAATCCATGGCGCCGCGGTGGTATCCCCAGACGATGTTGGTGTGTGCGAGGTAGTGACAGAGGTAATTCCAGAATGGACTGGATCCTGGACCAATTTCGCATCGCGAGGCCTGAGTAGTGTTTGTAGGTCATCAGGATTAACCCGCGCCTTGAAGTTAAGGATGCGGTTGCCCATAGCACCAACGCCGCACTCCTGCTCCACCACCCATCTTATGTCACCCCTCACGTCACCAGGGAGCAGCCATGCGAGACTGTCCATCTGAGTTAGGGATCACTGGGCACAACAGCTGACAAGTAGTTACGGTAGAGATACGTGGCGAGTCGCAAGTCCTTTGGTAATATTGATAAGTAAGGTGTGTTGCAGACGGCCGTGGGCTTCAAATCTCCTCGCGGCATGGATGTGTTTCAGATGGACTGCCGAGACAACGCACCGCACCAGAGTGAAAAGGGCCGCAGCTGCCAAAATAGAGTGTGCCGCGGGCAAAGGAAAGGTAAGCGAGTCCGCAGCATTGTCCGCCTCAGCGGTGTGTGTGTACCAGTGTGCGGTGCCCTCAGGAACGTCTGTCGCGCTGGATGCGCGCGCGCGTAGCTAGCGGGTAGGCTTGTGGTACAATGGGAGAGGGAGAAGCGACGCGACAAGTGTGTAATAATCACCCGAACAATTCATAGCCTCCAAATAGACTTTGAAACGACTTCCGAGTCTGGGTCGTCGCCATGTTTGCTTCCGTTTATTGAGTTACATAATCCATTACTAGAAGGTCATTTCTCGGGATTGGAGTTTGACGTTTGACTCCGAACGATGGCTCGGTTTATATCGGCCCTCTTTACATCACACACGCTTGAGCTTCGCTCGGCGCGACTAGCCACGCTTTTCGCGAGGCCTACCTTAACCGAAAAGTGACCGCTTCTGTGTCTCAGGTACACGTGCGGTATATAAAATCGGATTCCAAAAAAAATAAATTCTCGGGCTCGGCACCTTTCATGAAATCTGGATGCCAGACTACGTAATCAAGTTGACACGAGAATTACAGTATCTCCCGCGGTTGAACGTTGAACGTTGAACGTTGAACAAGCGAGGTGGACGTACATCATCCCAAGTACTCCTCAGCACTCAATAATGAACACTATCACATTCTCAATTTCAAGCGCTTCTTCTCTGACTCGCACCCTATGGCTAGAGCAAAAATGCCTCGCCTCGCCTCGTCCCGTCTGATGGACGCATGAACTTTTTGGAGTTTTCTACTTGGATAGTACTTGGATGCACAGTGGCTCCTCTAGTCTACAACACTAATCAACTTTGATGTTGATCCACAGAGGTTGAGCCCGGTTCTAATCCCTACTAGTATCAGCCCAGCTAAGAATGAGAAAAGGCAAGTTTGAACTTTTGTAAAGCTTTCCCAAGCACGTCCTTTTTGACTTTACCTGTTTCTCACCTGCCCTCCCGGTCCTTCCCTCTGGGTCTCGACTTCTTGGTTAGTTCTGCGTAATCGGCAGCTTCAGAGTCCATAGTCAGCATTTCCCGTCTTGTTTATTCAGTATTGATTATGTCCACTTTCAGCATTGGCACGGTATTCAACAACATGGCTTCAACGCTTACGACTCCGTGACTCAGTGTCCTATCATACCAGGAGACGTGTTCCGATACCAGTTCACTGTTTAAAACCAGAGGGTACGTTATGAGTGCACTGTTGGGTCTCAAAATGTATGGATTCACATTGTATGGATTCAGGGTACATACTGGTACCACAGTCACTTTGTCAATCGGTATTGTGATGGGCTGCGAGGTGCACTTATTGTGCGTGATCTTCATGATCCACATGCAGACCTCTATGATGTTGATGATGGTCATGGTGGGTTCTAAATCCAGCGTCCCCGATACCAGCGTATAGCTAATTTGCGAATCTAGATTCCACAGCGGCGAGCTGCCTCTTGTTGAAACTAATCCTCATGTGCGTCCTCTCATATCCCTATAATACGGCGCTGTATAAAAATTCCTTCTGTTTCTAGCCATTGGTCCCGTCCCCTGTGGTGAGGACCCTTGCTTATCGCGAATATGGCCGTGTTTGAACCCGACTTCCTTAGCCCGGACAGCACTTAGTAAAGATACCTTAGATGTATGCTGCAACAGTTCCCACATTCCGGGAACGACGCGCCTAACAATCGCACGTGTGCGTTCCCTCTTCCCTCAGGAGAAACTCATATTGTCCATATTCAAGTGCGTCCCATAACTTGTAAGACTCCGTACTCCCTGGCGCCCAAAAATAAATCCGACCCTTAACAGAGGACTAACTATAAACTATCATCGATATTGTCTCCTCCGACGCCTTATGCTCTGAAAGTCTTGTTGATATAGTCATCATATATAGGGCACAAGGCAAACCAAGCATCTTGAATGTGAGGTTAGCATAACGGCCCATGGATTGACAGAAACAAATGCTCTTACCGGAAGGAATATCAGTTGACGGTGTGTCTGGAATATCCTCAGCGAAGACCACAGCGAAGCCACTGAAGCGAACAACGATGATTATTTTCAGCATTCGGTAGAATCATCTAGATAAACTTACATGGCGAGATGCCAATCAATATGGCAATGGAAGAACCACGGCCCAGGGTTATCAGCAACAAAACGAATTGTAACTTGATCTCCCTTATTGCCAATGCTGACTACGTCACGGATTATAGGGTTGTCCCAGTTATAGGAACTGTTCCCTGCACTGCGAACGACATAGAACGAATGGCCATGAAGATGGACAGGATGCTAGGGAGATGTCATATATAAGACTTAAATGACAAAATGGGACAAGGACTCACAGGAACACCCCCTACACCCGGAATGGTCACCTCCACCACTTCACCACGGTTGAGTCCATAGATACTTCCAGCGGGAACAAGATCCTGGACACTCTTGGTACCAGACAAAATTTGGAGTAAAATGGGCACAGAAGGGTTCTGGAAGCTAGTGCCGTTCACAAGGAACCTACCATTGTCCTGTGTCGTGTCGATCAATCATCGTCGATAATCGAAGCTAAACTACACACGAAAGTAACATCCAAAGTGATGTTATGATCTGCGCCTCCGGGGACATGCTTTCCGGGCTAAGCCGAAACAGTTCAAGTACAATCTTATTTGTGAATGAGCAAGGCTTCTCACCACAGTAGAAGGCACCAACGGCTGCAAAGAAAGCAAATCCTCAACATAGCCCCCTAGTCCTATTAATCAAGAGAAAACGTACGTGGAGATTGGTTTCTAAAAGGGGTAGCTTGCCGCTGGTATCCCGAGTAGTTGGATCGCGAATATATGCGCCGGCATAACGCAAAATCGCTGAGTTGACTCCGTTATCAGTCGTGTCTTTTTTCCTGTTTGGGAGCGCCCGCATCCCTGACGCAAGATCGGCATTCGCAAGCGAGAATCAATTATCCACCTACAGTAGTTATCGATAGGCTGATTGGCATTCAACTACGACGATATTTCAGCGTCGGACTTACATACCATGCCAAACTTAATTGCTCACCACAAATGAGTATCGTTGGCCAACAAAGATCTGAATCTGATCAACATCCAGTGGCTGAACATTGGTTCCTTCCACTTCGATTATGGTCAAAGTGTGGTTGTCAATGGAAAACTTCCAGTTTGGTTCGCAGGAAATGGAAACCAGGCGGAATCGGTACCTAAAGCGTAGGTCATAAACTCCAAACGATTTGCCGTCAGGGAGGTAGACTTCACCTCTTCCCCTGTCGGACGTTGACAACAGCAAGTGGAGTAGCAGGCCCACCAGCCCAACGACCCGCGCCGTTGATAAGTGTACTATTGAAGGGCGGGCCTGCGCTGGAGACGTTGTGGTACCTGGGTGCCCATGTAAGCATGGCCATACAGTATGGCAATAAGGTCCCGCACCAGTCGGCAAGCGTGATGATCGTGGAATCTAAATTAGGAATTAGTCATGCGCTGGTTATCGAAGAAGCCAGATTCAGGACTCACCGTCATCATAATCGTAACGACCCGCATGTGGATCTTGAGGATCACGTACAACGAGTGCACCTCGCAGGCCATCGCAATATTGATTAGAAAAGTGGCTGTGGTACCAGAACGTTCCCTGTGAGGTAAAGATGACGTAAATTCGCACATTCAAGACACAAAGAGCGCTTGTAACATACGGCCTGGTCTGGAACATTGAACTTGTATTGGAACACGTCGCCTGGTATGATGGGACATTGAGTCACGAAGGAGGCACCATCGACAGCGTTGTAGCTATGCTGGTCGATACCGTGCCAATGCTGCTCGTGGCCATGAACGACGTTGTCTCCCCAAGATCAGAGAAGCTTACTATAGACGTGGCGAGATCCATACTCGGATCATCGAGCAAGTCGATGACGTTGATGACAAAGGTATCTCCCTGCGTACCTGGGTCACCATACCACTGTGCATAATGCTTTTGAACTAACCTTATCTCCCCTGATGGTAGGGCCGGGAAATTTCCCCCCAGCAAGGACCGCACTGATGGAAGAGAGTGCTATGAGGCGGTAGTTCAACAAAAAGCTTACGGACGCTTACGGGCGTGTGAAACCATCCGGGGCAATTTTATCGTTGATAATGGCTAGATCGTATTCCTGAGGACGTGCTTCAGCTGAGAGTGACGCTGCCAGGAGAACAAACGAAAGAAGGTTAAGCATGATGAACGAGTTTTGGACAACCTTAGAAGGTTATGGGGCAGCGGGATGCGCGCTCCGATGTCCTAGTTGGTTGATGGAGGAGTACTGTGGGGCTTAATATATGCAGCAATCTCCTGAACGTAATAGGGATGACGATGGCGGGCTGTGCAACCGGGGATTCTCAACACAAGACATCTCGGCGTGCAGATTACAAAGGTATCAAGGGCACTCCGAGTTGTGGGTGTCATTCAACCCATTCTGGGACTCCGTGATAATGCAATCGATGATGTTCGGGTTGGGTACGGACTGGTTTATTATCGATCAGTGACCAGTGAGTAAGAAAAGTGCCATGAGCAGGTACATTACTCTACCGTTTAGGGAGTTGAAACCAAGTAAACCGGGAAACCGGGGAGCGCCCTAAGATTATTTGACCGAGAATTCAAGCGGCGACGCCATGAGGCACGAGTCCAAGTACGTACAAGATGATGATTGGAGGTGACCGGTCCCCGGTGACCTTCCAGTTCTCACAGGGAACTGAAAATGGACAGCATAGTGTCGCTAGTATAAGTGTAGTCACACGATGAGGCAATTTCGTTGGGCTTGCGAGATCGCTACAGTTTGCATATGAGCGGTTAGATGTAGAGTGGAGTGGGCGTTCAGGTACCCGGGGAATTTTGGGCGGCGGGCGCAGAACTTATCGGAAGGCCGAATCAACGAAACTGTCAGATTCGGGCGTCGTCGCGGTGCCAAGTGTCAACTCAACAAGTGAAACGGTTCCTTTAGATTTCCGAGGCCATTCCTGTTCTTGTTCCTGACAACCGCGAAGACAAATGCAAAGATGAGCGATCTGATGGAACTTATGATAGTTGGTGAATTGAACAGACGACAGCAGACGACCATGACAGCTGCACAATATACCACATGGTTTCCTTCACGTGTACAATATGCCTTGGATTGTGGAAGCCCAATATGGACATAATCGCCGCGCAAGGCTTCAATCTAGTCATTTCCATTCAAGTTCTCTGGGTGATGTTCTGCCTTCCTTGGGTTGCAGCCCTATGGTTGGACATTACTATACAAGACACCGTCGTCTTCATCAAAATACGACATCTAGGAGGTTACAGCCCATCAAAATGCATCAAACCCTGGCCTTCCTGAAATTGTGAAGTCCGGCCTCAAGCAATGCCGGGCAAAGACGTCAATCCGGTCAACTGACTCCTAGTAATAGTATGTGGAATGAAGTGAGACTTAAAGAGTAGGAATAAGCGCGGATCTGTCCTGAAATCCAGTAGGTGTCTCATAAGGATGATACACCGGTTCGCTCGTGCCCATGCCTGGAATTGCAACGAAGTTTTGACTCCACGGTACGGAGAAAGAGGGGGATATGCTGCGATTGCTGAAAGGTGCCAGTTCCGATCTCATTCCGATCTCACCGATCTCACCGCAGGCAGAGTGACCCTAACCATACACTAGGGTCTTGAGTCCCGAGAATCCAGTTGGCCTCTCCCCCTGACTCCATAATGCCAGCTAGACTCAGTAAGCGACAACAAAGGGAGCTCGAAGAACTCACGCACGCAGATGAGGTAGAGCAAGCAGGAAAATCGTCCGGAGACGAGGATGCGCGGCTCATATCTGTACCTGCCCAGAGTGCATTCGCTGCAGTCAGTCACGATGCTCCCTACTCGAGATCGCTGAATGACCTATGATTGACCAAAGCTTTTAAACGAGGATGGTATGAGTACAGAAGAGGATTCAGCTCCTGAGGGGCCCTCAACCCCATCGAAAGCGAAGAAGGCGAGTCTTTGCCGTATATAATATGGTCGACCTGACTTGTAATCTAACTTGTAACTTAGAAATCTAAAAAGAAGAAGAAAAGGGGAGCTTCAGCTCCTGTGGACGGACTTTCTACCCTCCAAGGTGGCTCCGGTCAACATGGGGACAAACTGACAGAATCCCAATCCACGATTTCAAAGACGGAACATGACCTTGTCATTCCATCTACATCACCTCCATCAGGAGGAGGCGTTTCGAAAAGGGAGCGCAAAGCACTGAAGAAACAGAAAGCAAAAGCAAAAAAGGACGGGGATGATGATTTCGATAGGGTACTGGATGAACTATCTAACAAGTGAGTTGCTACTGTTGGTGCCATTCTCCCTTTGATTTGATTAACTACTATGCACATAAGATATCGCGATACGCATCTCGCAAGCCACGCGAGTTCGAAAGGAAAAGGTGTCTCGCGCTCACTTCCTGGAGAATGCTTTAAGTTATTATCCGTTTCGCTTTCGCATCTTAGTCCCGATGCCGAGATGCGCCGGTTCTTCGGCGCAAAGGTTATTGCCACCTCCAGAAATGAAGCAGGATCTTCACCTTCCAGATCACGTCGGCAGCCAATAACCCAGCGTTCCAACTTAACACATCCTCAGCCGACCTGGTGGCCAGCCAAGCTTCGTGAAGGGCTCACCCTGCGACCCTTGACAGATGATGAAGCTGCCGCGAAGGCCTCACTCGCCCCTTGGGGCAATACTGAGGAGAAGTATTGGACAGCAGAGTATAGCAAGAAGTACAAAGGTGCAACATTCTCGTTCATACAGACAGTCCTCTCCGGAGGTGTGCTATTTTCATTTCTGAACCAGAACTGCCCTTCGATTCTGAGTTTCCTTTAAGACCCTGAAGGCTTTTATACAATCTTGCACCGGCTTCCATGGCACGCTGATACATTTCTCCAGCTGGCGGAGGTTTACAGTCACCGTGAAGGTCAGACTCTTCCTACGCCGTTGGATTCGATATCAATTCTTCATCAGAACACAGCCAGGCGTCCGACTTCATAGAACGTGCTCTTTTCACATACGAACGTGCTTTTGTAGGCGCGTTTACGTTCACAAATGGGCTGAATCGCCTTGATTTCGACCGAGTAGAGAACAGGCCATTCTTTCTCGCGCTGCAAAGACAGGTCATGTGCGTTGTTCTGCTCTTCCTGATTAGAACGTTTTCTCATCTCCTCTTCAAGTGATTTGCAGAGACGTGGGCTCTACCGCACTGCGTTTGAGTTTGCGAAGCTCCTCTTGTCACTGGATCCATGGTCAGATCCACATGGGGCTTATCTCCATCTAGACTTTTTGGCCATCAAATGCGCCATGCATTCATGGCTTTTATCCTTCTCCGACATATTTTTCCCTGTTACTTCCAAGACACCAGGTCATTCTTCTGAGCTTGAGGAGCTTCCCTCGGGCTTTCTCCCAGTTTGTGCTTTGCCTGGGTGGGCCTACGCACGAGCGCTTGCTTTCAGGGCTGAGGGCGATGATCGCGCCTCTCAGGTACGACCGAGTGTACCCGTGGATAAGCGTTTGATTGAACGCGATACAGAGCACAGAGGCTTTGAGACAAGCAATACTCGAGTTTCCATCAGTCGTACCGCTCTTGGCGGATAAAGCAGAAATTACACTTTCTGCAGAGGCAAGAAGTCAGCCAGCTTTCAGGATATTCATTCACCACGGGTTTGCCACTTCTTCCTTCCTACGCATTTCCGTAATCTCTGATCTATCCACGAACAGCAATGACTTAGCTGAGGAATCTTTACTCCATTTGTTGTCTCATATTTACGTCCAACGATCGCACGCTCTCTGGAAGGACCCAGCCAGGTCAGCTTGGTTCGCCGAAACGGTCACGGAGTTGGTTCGGACAGGTCAACTCCCGCCCAAGCCTACTGCTACGACTGGATTTTCTCGTCTGCAAAGTCTTGTGCGCCGCGGTGGCAACTTTGATATATCTGTCTACAGACACGTGGTTGCTCTTGGGTCGTCAGCCCAAAGGTTGCTCCCGTTCATCCCAGCGCATGTTATCGACAACAATAATTTAGCATGCGACCCTTTGCCACCACCGCGTTGTAAGAGTCAATACAATGATGAATTTTTTCGCGGAGCTGAAAACGCACTTGGTACCACCTCCCGTCATCGGAGTGCCGCCCAAACGCAGCGCCTGCTTGAGCGGATGGTTCCAGATCCTGTGCTCAGGCGGCAATTGCAGGTATAGTGGTATGCATCGCGAACAAAGTACGCCCTGTTAATTATATTTCAGGACTTTTTCGCTGGGCATCCGCGCCTTCATGAGCAATTTCCCGGGGGCGTGGTAGAGTTCGCTCAGGTTATCGGAAATTTGCCCGAGGAGGCGTTGCAGGAGATTATGGTGAACGCACAGATATTAGAGGAAGCGGCGGCTCAAGGTGCTCTCCCTCACGGAGAGATGCCTGGTGGATTGCCCGGAGACAACTTCGTGCAATTGGACTTTGTCGGAGAGGCTGATATCGATATCGAACGGGAGGATCCCCGAGCAGCCGGTGCGAGAGAGGGGATACTTGTCGGAGATGAGGCATCTCCTGTGCCGGAAGAGGATGAAGAGGAGGATGAAGACCTCGAGGAGGTTCAGTATTTTCTTGCTTGCCGTTTTTGTTGTCCATACTGAACAGTGTTAGATTGCACCGTTGCCAATTCGTGTCTTGCGCAATTTGGTCGGCCGCTTTTGGGGTGGTTCTAATGCTGAAGAGGAAGGTTCGTCAGAAGATGGATCACATGAAGAAGCCGAGCTGGATGGCGTGGACTAAGTAGTTGAGACGAGAGGTAGTTGACTGTACGATAGTGGAATTTATGTACAGCAAGGGAGTAGCAGCACATGATGCTGCGGCACATCTCACGTGACGAGTCAACTTTTTCAAGAACGGATTCACGAAGACCAACTTCGACGCAGAGGTAACCTGTTACAATAACCTTCATTCGGTATTGTCCACAACTGGTTGCAATCACACTGCTCGCAAAATGACAACTGATAACTGAGATAATTTTTCGGCTTACTTTTTACACCATCGATAACCCTTCCGAGGACGATAGGCAACGATCGCGATGAAATACAATACTGTATAGTTATGTTTGATGCTGAGACCGAACATAGCTTTGGGGTTTGTGGGTACTTACTGTAAGTACAAAGGCACTGATGTGCACCATTTGCTTTATTGTATTTTCAAGAGAGATGATTTGCTGATGTAGTACATCCTTAAGACGTCGCGCTTGATATAATAAGCAAATGGCACTCGTTCTAGTGACGAGAAAGCAGACCCAGGCAATTGAAGATAATAGAATACATACATACAAGTCAAGAGGCCATGAGTATAGTCGAGACAAAGGCCATGCCCAAGAGGGCTTTTATTCCATCAGTAGTCTGAATGGGAGATCTAGAGATGAAGATATCATGTCTAAGTGTTTGATGCTAGTACATTCTATCATGGATACAGTGCTATGAAATACTTTAAATACATCAGAGTCGACAGCGGATACTAATTTACAGACTCAGCACCATACTCAGATAACAGTTCTACAATCTCGGGATAACGTGGCCCCCAACGAGAACGGCCCGGGGTCATGCCAAGTATGTCGCGCACATTGACGTCTGCACCGTGCTCCAGTAATAATCGCGTGACTTGCGTTCTTCCATGCCGTGCTGCCCAGTGAAGTGCAGTCGTGTCGTCCTGACATCGAGCATCAACTTGAACCACTGCCCCACGTTCGAGTAGCATTCGAGCAAACTCGACATGACCCCCCATCGCCGCATAGATCAGTGAATTGTTATTATATACGTTTCGAGCATCGACATCTGCACCACGATTGAGTAGACATTGCCCAGCTTCGAGTCTTGCATTTTTTGATGCTCTATGTAGTGCGGTATCGCCGTACACATCCCGGGCCTCTAAATCAGCGCCATGCTCGATTAATAACGACAAAATGTCGGTATGGCCTTCTGCCGCCGCACCATGCAACGGAGTCCCGGATCGCCTATTCCTGCTAGTGGCATTTACATGCTCTGGACGTTCGGCAATGAGGTGCTCCACCAAGTTGCGAAGTCCGAACCTTGCGGCGTAATATAGAGGGACTGCTTCAGGTTTCTTAGGACGCATGGTTGACAAGGAGCGACCTCGCCTATCTTCGTTGTAAATCCAGAGCCAGGTTGAAAGGTGCGGCTTGTCGGCATCAAACAGACTTGTCATCCCTTCTTTGATGCGTGACGACACATTCTCTACTCGCGCATGCATGGGCCAGTACTGAGCAGCGTAGATAGCCAACGGGAAGCTCTTGACGCTGTCACGGTCAACACTATCATCCAATCGAAGGAGGACGCCAAGGCATACTTGTGCAAGAATCGTATGCGCAGGTTCGAGTCGAATGTGATAGCACGTGACATCCCGGATGGGTTCGGCAAGCCGGTCCGCCGTCAAAAATTCCTTGACGGAAAAATGCGAAAATTGAACCACCCGTGCATCACCGTCCTTGACTATCGTGACCAAGCTCGAGCATGCCGACATGACTGCCTCTTCTTGATCCTCCCAGCGCCATCCTGGATTTAGCTTCGGCATCCCCCCCGCGTTGAAATCGAAAGCCAGGATTTCGGCCAGTTCCTCGACCCGAAGCGGCCGAACAGCCACCACTAGACATTGCAACAATCTACGTGCATGTCCTTGGTTAGGCTTCCTGATCTCCCTCAGTATCCGCTCGTATGTCTCGTCTAGGCTGTCAGGCAACTCCTCAAGTATATGCCGGACACTTGGTGGAAAGCACTGCCGTAGGAGCTCCAATTGACAGAACACCCATCGGAACCTATTCCATGTTTAATTTCCCGCAGAAACGCAGACTGCAAAACACTTACATTCCACCCGCCTTTTCCGATAAAATCTTGATAACCAGTTCCTTGTCCTCTTCCCGCCATCTCCCCATTCTTCGATCTGAGCGAACAGATGAGGAGACATAGTTGGCGATATCCTCCTTTTGCCCACTTTCGTCATGAAGGGACACGAGGTGTTTGGCCAAGCATTCGAGGCCAATTTGAATGTCGTGCTCTGGCCGGCTCGTCACACAGACGTGGAGGTTTGGAAGCTGAAGGCCGACAAGTTCCTCCACCAGTTCAAGAACTTCTTCTCGTGGTGATGGAATGGTAGACGTAATCGGACACTCGTCAAGAGCATCCATTATGATGTAAGTAGGTTTCCGCGTCTCGAGGATGAGCATTTCTTTGAGACATTTGACCATCGCGCGGTCACTAGGTTTCTGTTCTCCATCATCATGTGCACAGTAGAGTTGGAAGAGAATGTCATGGCGGGAACCGGACCGAGCAGAAAGTTGGATGAGAAGGGATGGAAGTAAGTTTTGAAGGTTCTGCTTATCGAGGTCCTTGAAATCAAAATAGAAATAGGCCAACGAGGCCTTCCCAGCATCGCGCAAGGCTATGATATCTTCTATGATCGAGGAACTGAAATAATAATGTCATTTCTCACAGGAGTGTAAAGAGTCGAAGAAGTGCGAACCATACAACACTTTTTCCTGAGCCCGCTAAAGAAATGAGAGGTGGATCAGGGGCCGTCGCATGGTGGAGGTCAGGAGTAACACACGTTTTCCATGTACCCACAATAAGGAGCCAGTCGATTTCCATTGATTAAATATACTTCCTTGGAAAAACCATTGAGTTGTGCCGTTGTGATGGACTTTGCATGCAATGTTATGATTCGTGGAAGGATTTGGGGGCGAGAGCCATCGCAGAAGATTATCTCTGAGTTGGCTCCCTGTGAAGCTGTCTAAGCGCGCAGAATGACAGTCAGGGTTTACGGGATAACGAACGGTTGGCCTGGTCTAATTTATCATCGACACCTTGGACGTTTCTGTCAATGCCTTGCACCTTGTCCTCGACATCTTGAACCTTGTTGCCAACATCTTGCACGTCGTCGCGGACATCCTGTACCTGCCCCTGGACACCCACCATTTTCACATCGACGCTGTGAGTCATCTTCAGCTGCTCCGCAGATGCCATCCGTGCCTCTTCTTGTGTCAACCTGTCCAACCTCTCTAGGCTATCCTCGATGTCTCGGTTTCCTATCAACTTTTGAAAGTACTTTTCTGAATAACCTGTTAGTCCAGAACGGTAAATAAACGCGAAATCAACTCACTCAATTTCCCACACCTCACGTCCTTTGTTGCGATCCCAAGGATTGCCAGTACCTCAACCATAATCTCAACGATTATGTCCCTCATAGCGGCGGTCGGTGTGATGCTCGTGTATATCTCAAGCCGGTGGAAGAAACGTTCGATGTGGTTGAAGATATCGATAAACTTGTCTCGGCTAGCACTCGAATCTTTGGCCGCCTGACGACCCTTGATGTCAAAATAGGTCGCACAAGGGAGATGCAGACACCGACCGAAAGGAGAACGCCGATCCCTGCAAAGATCACAGTCGCTGGTGGGAATGACTGAAAATAAATATTAGAGCAGGAATTGTTTACGACAAAGGATATCGATATTCACTAGCCCAATACGCTGGCCAATGGTCTCGGAAAATGAATATAGGACATTCACGGTCGGAGTGACCCATCCGCCCTAGCTTAGCGCCCTAGTTGGCCCACAGCCATATGAGAGTCCCACGAGATAACCGCCGCCAAATGGGCTTATGAATATTCATAGAAATGCCTGTGGAGGTTTCCACATTTCCCGTACCAGATGTTCTCCCAATCAATTTCTTATCTGTACGTTCAAAACAGTCCAACGACGTCAACCTGAGCAGCACAGCGACATATCATTCCACTGGCAAGACATCCTCGGGCCCGTGTTCATCAAGACTCCATGTTCCCACTGCGATACATTCGGGTTTCATCTTTGTTCACCAGAGTTCTTACTTTGTCTTGATCTTGAGCGGCAACTGCGCCAGACAGTGCGTGATCAAGTTTTTCTCCCCTCTTGAGTGCCTCTGGACTCAGAGGTGCCATCTTCTGCTTGGGGGGTAGACGACAGACTGTTGACTTGGGAGCGAAAGATGCCGCCGGACTGAGGTTGAGAGGGACGAGAATTGTGGAGCCGCGAGTCTTCTTCTGAGAGCGTAAGAAGTAGAGGTGGAAAATGACCGTCGAAGGGTTGGACCTTGACGGCCTTGGAATTGCCGCAGTGGATGTCATAATGAGAAACTGGAGGCATTGGCACTCTGAAAGGGAGAGATGAAGATATCACGTCTGAGCGTTGGACGCTAGCGTATTCTATCACAAGTACGAAATACTGTAAATACATCAGAGTACACAGCCGACACTACTC
>WNFO01005870.1_pt1 | contig 14503 bp, 10 predicted proteins | sample 5400251 | NCBI WGS metagenome assembly WNFO01 (sample SAMN13153354, study PRJNA577476) | soil metagenome | isolation source: 100 cm saprolite under Madrone tree | place: USA:California | collected 2016-06-14 | reverse complement strand
CAACCGGTAAGAATTCATAACTCAAAACGTAGACCAACTCATCGAATACCAGCAGGTCGTAGTTGCCACTGCGCAGCTTCTCCACGCAAAGATTCCAGGTGGCGCGAGCGGTAGCGCGATCCTGTTCCGGGTTCTTCGTGTCCCAGGTGAACCCATCGCCCATGGTGTGCACCTCGATGCCGAGTTTTTCTGCCGATTCATGTTCGCCATAACGGTCGTTGCGCGACTTCATAAACTGAATCATGCAACACTTCAAACCGCGGCCCGCGGCGCGCATCATCAGGCCCAGCGCGCTGGTTGTCTTGCCCTTGCCGTTGCCTGTATGGACCATCAACAGGCCGCGCGCCTGCTCCTGATAGTCCTCGCGACGCCACTTGTACTTTTTTTCTTTGGAAGACATTACGGAGGTCCGAAGTCAGAGATCAGAGGTCGCAAGTCAGAAATCAGAAGTCAGAAAAACAAGATTTTCCATTTCTCATTTACCATTTTTCACCTTTGTCTATTGCGGGCAACGCCGCCGCAATCTTGATCTGTTGCTGAGACTTCTTAAGTTCTTCATCGAAAGGTGCGCGGTTGAACCGAAATCAAGCTCAGGGCTTTACAATGAAAAATGAGAAATGAGAAATGGAAAATCTCTTTTAGTTGCCTACCGCGTTAGTCAATGCCGGCGAGTGCATCTTCGGTGATGTCAGCCAAGCCATTCGCTCGTTCAACCGCGTCCTGCAACAGCGCAATAATCTTTTCTTCCGCTTCTTCCCAGGTGCCGCGCAGCGTGCAACCCGCCGCGTTGCGATGTCCCCCGCCGCCAAACTTTTCTGCGACCTTGGCGACGTTAACCTCGCCTTTCGAACGGAGGCTGGTGCGGTAAACTCCTGGCTCCGATTCTCTGAGCATCGCGACTGCCTCAACCTCACCGACGGTCAACGGATAGTTAACAAATCCATCCGCATCTTCGTCCGACGAGTGCGCAGTGTGTTGCATCTCCAGACTGTGTCGCAGCAGAGCGACGCGACCGGTTGAATCACGCCGCGCTGTTGAAAGCACTGCGCCCATTAACTGAATGCGGCTCCAGGGATAACTGGCAAAGACAGCTTCGGCCGCTTTGGCCGGTTTCACTCCGGTACGCAGCAGTTCGGAAGCAACTTTGAAGGTCCGTTCAGTTGTGTTCGAGAAATGGAATGAGCCGGTGTCGGTGATCAGCGCGGTGTAGACGCATTCAGCAATTTCTTTCGTCACGCGCACGCCGGTGGCCTTACAGAGGTTGTAGATCATTTCGCCAACGGCGGAGGCCGTTGAATCAATCCAGTTGATTTTGCCAAACAGCGCTGTGGTCGAGTGGTGATCGATATTGACGACGAATTGCTTTTCAAGCTCCTCGAGCCCGGGGCGCGTGACATCGGAACATTCGATAACAAACACCGCGTGATAAGAATTATCAACCGCCGGCGTAACCCGAACATTTTTGGCGCCCGGCAACTGCTGGTATGCATGCGGCACTGGATCGCACATGATTACCTCGACGTCCTTATCAAGAGCGCGCAGTAACCAGTAGAGGCCCAACGACGATCCCAGGCTGTCGCCATCCGGACGGCGGTGAGAGGTGATGGCAAATTTTCGCTTCGCTTCGATCAGCTCGACTACTTGACTAAGCATTTATTAGCAAGGATGAAGGATGAAGTATTAAGGATGAAGGAAGAACCGGAAACCATTCCGTGTTTCATCCTTCATCCCCTTGACTTCATCCTTAATTCTCATCCTTCATCCCTTCTTCGTTCTTCGATTCCTTTTCAATCTGGTACAGCAAATGGTCCACACGTTCTCCCTGTTCTTCGATGAGGTCCCTCACAAAATGAATCTCCGGTGTGCGGGGCAGGTTGAGCGAAAGGCCGAGTTGTTTACGAACGTAAGGTGCGGCGTGACGCAGAGCACTAAGCGCAACCTGATGTTCCTTTTCATCTCCCGCAATCGTAACGTAGACGCGCGCGTCTCGCAGGTTGTCGGAAAGCCGAACGTCCGTTACGGTCACCATCGTCAGCCGCGGGTCTTCGAGTTCGAAGCCGACGATCTGCGAGATTTCTTCACGAAGTTCTGCTTAGTGCTTTGTGCCTTCTACAGCTCCGTGGCGGCAACCTTCTCAACTATATACGCTTCGATCTGGTCGCCGACCTTGACGTCGTTAAAGTTCTCCAGGCCAATGCCACACTCGAAACCTTCACGCACTTCCGAAACGTCGTCTTTGAAACGACGCAGCGAAGCGATGTTACCTTCCCAACTGACCACGCCATCGCGAATCAGTCGCGCGCGTGCGTTGCGGCGAATGTTGCCGTCGATAACCATCGAACCGGCAACCACACCCGCTTTGGGAACGCGGAAAACTTCGCGCACGTCCGCCTTGCCGATGATGCGCTCTTTTTCAATGGCCTCGAGCATGCCGATCATCGCCGCGCGAATCTCTTCTTCAACCTTGTAAATGATCGAGTGCAGCCGTATGTCCACACTCTCCTGCTTCGCGAGATCCGCGGCGCGCGCTCCCGGCCTCACGTTGAAACCGATTACCACGACGGCAGACACAGCCGAGCCGGCTTGCGTGGCGGAAGCCAGCAACACGTCAGACTCGGTAATCGCGCCAACGCCGGAACGAATCACTTTCACCTTAACGCGATCAGTGGAAAGTTTTTGCAGCGTGGATTTAAGAACTTCGACTGAACCCTGTACGTCCGCCTTGATGACCACGAGAAGTTCTTTGACTTCGGTTTCGCCCAGCGCTTCGATACCGCGCTTGGTCGATTGCATCAGCGTCGCCTGGCGGCTCAGCATCTGCCGATGACCCGATATTTGTTGGGCGCGCGTGATGTCGGCGACTACCTGAAAACTTTCGCCCGCCTGCGGCACGCCCTGTAATCCCAGCACTTCAACAGGTGTGGCCGGCGCTGCTTCCGTGATTGCCTCGCCCTTGTCGTTGAACATCGCGCGCACCCGGCCAAAAATCTGGCCGACGATGAATGGCTCGTGAATATGCAGCGTACCCTGTTGCACCAGAACCGTTGCAACGGCGCCACGGCCGCGATCCAATTTCGCTTCCAACACCACACCAGACGCGAGACGCGTCGGACTGGCGCGCAGGTTGAGAATGTCTGAAGTCAGCAGGATCGTTTCCAGCAACGTGTCGAGATTCTCGCGTTTCTTGGCCGAGACCTGGACAATTTCAGTTTCACCGCCCCATTCAACTGGCGACAAACCGTGCTGGGCCAGCTCTTGACGCACGCGATCGGGATTTGCGTCGGATTTATCGATCTTATTAATCGCCACCACGATTGGCACATTGGCCGCGCGCGAGTGTTCGATGGCTTCGATCGTTTGCGGCATGACACCATCATCTGCAGCAACCACCAGCACAACCACGTCGGTTGCTTTCGCTCCGCGCGCGCGCATCAGGGTGAACGCTTCATGACCCGGGGTATCGAGAAAGACTACGCGGCGAAACTCCCCTGGATTGTCCGGACTTGGGACTTGTACGCTATAGGCGCCGATATGCTGCGTGATACCGCCGGCCTCGCCGGCTGCGACTTCAGTAGTGCGAATCGCATCGAGCAGAGACGTTTTGCCATGATCCACGTGGCCCATCACCGTGACCACCGGCGCGCGCGGCAACTCCACGTCGTCTGCGTCCGTGGCGATCAACTCTTCAAACTCTTCTTCAGCAACAGTTTCTCTGCAAACTCTTTTACGGTTGTGCCTTCAACCAAGCGCACCGGTTTGATCTCGCCGGGAATAGCGTCCTCGAGCCGGCCAGCAATGCGGTCTTCAAGTGAGAGTGCTTTCGGCGGTGGAATAAAGTCGCCCTTATCAAGGCGACCGCCTTTTCCTTCAGCTTTGCGCCCGCCGCGAGCAGGTGCTCGACGAGAGCGCCTACGCCCGGCATCGGGCGGTGGAATATATGTAGTTTGCGGCGTCAGTGTTTCGCCCGGCGTGCCCATGCGTTCGGTTCGCGATAGCGGCGTGCGTTCTCTGACGCGCGTGCTACGTTCGACTCGCTCGCGCGGCGTAGCCGGCGGCGTCACCACTGGTGAAGGGGCGCGCGCACCCGGGCGAATGCCGGCGTTCAATGCAGCAACTGTTGGGCGAAGAACTCTTACCTGATGTGAAGGTGCCGGACTAGCTGCAGCCGGTGTTGCCGAAGCAACCTCAGAAGTTGCCGCTTCGGCAGGCGCGCCATTCGCGCCCGGCATTTCGCTCGCTGTTTCGGTTTCGGCCGAAACGCTTGTCTCGGTTTCAGCTGGTAACGGCGCGCGCGCAGCCGGAGTCAGTTTCTTGACCAGCCTGGCAGGCGTTGCCGGCTTAGCGGCAGCCGGACTTGTCGTGACTGGTTCGCCCTCTGATTCAGGACTAGCGGCGACAGTTTCCGCTTCCGCTGCAAGCGGTTCTTCGGAAACTTCCAGCAGCGTCTCCTCAACCGCGCGCTCGGCTTTCTTTACGACTCGGACACCACGCTTAACGACAGCTTCCTTCTTGGGAAAATATTTGTTTCGGATCTTCTCTGCCAACTCTTTCGAAACAGAGTTGGAGGGAACGCTGACGTCCACACCTTCGCGGCGCACCTCTTCAATAAGGCGCTTGGTGTCCAGCTTTAATTCTTTGGCGAGATCGTAAAGACGAATCTTAGAGGAAACGCTCATGCACTCCTTTTCAAACGCCGCTAAATCTTTCGGCGTCTGGCTTCGAAAAGTGGTTAAAGGACTCTCGCTCTCAAACCACCTTTTGAAGCAATGTCAGTGCACTGCGCAATGGTGGCCGTGGAGCGAACAAGGCAACACGCTGGCAAAACCAGCGACTGTGCCGCTACTAATTTGCCGCATCTGAGGAAGCATCCTGCTTCTCTTCGTCATTGCTCTCGCTCGATGTGGCATCTTCTGAAACAGCGGGAGCTAAGGTTTCAGTTTCGTCAGCAGAGAATTCCGCAGCGAGTTGCTCATCAATAAGCTCTTCGCTCACAAATTCGCTGACACTCTCCAATGCGGCAGCGCCGCTCGAAGTTACTTCCGGCGACGGCGTTATCGTGTCGGGGCGCAAATCGCGGCCCGGCTCCTGCAAGACCAGCTCGTCCTCCGAGACTGCCTCGGCTTCAGTTAAGGCAACAGGATCAGCCGACTCCTGAGCGAGGATGGTGGCCTCGGCGCTGAACGGAACTCCATTTTCCACCGCCTCGTCGTAGCCGGCAGCAGTCATCTCCTGAGAGGGCTCGACGTCGCCAGCTTCAATGCTTTCGTCGAATTCAGCTGACGCCGCATGTTGCTCGATAGTTTCGCCGCCTTCTTCACCGGCCTGCGCTTCGCCTTCCTGCAAGGACTTGTCGCGGATTGCTATTACGGCCTGCGCCGCGCTCAGGATGTTTTCCGCTTCATCCAAACTCACGTCAAGAAACTCGACCAGATCATCGACGGAGGTTTGGGCCAACGCGTCAATATCGTTGATGCCATGTTCAGCCAGCGCATCGGTTTGCTGTGCAGTAACGCCCTCGATAGCTGAAAGCGGAACCGACTCGCCTGAAGCAATCAGTGCGCCCATCTGTTCGGTGACTTCGCGCTTAATCTCTTCTTCACTGCGTATATCGATGTTCCAGCCGACAAGCTTCGTAGCCAGCCGAACGTTCTGGCCCCGTTTGCCGATCGCCAATGAAAGCTGATCTTCGTTGACGATCACTTCCATTTGCCTTTGTTCGATGTCGGTAATGCGGACCTGATTGACCTTGGCGGGTGATAAAGCGTTTGCCGCAAATACCGAAGGTTCGTCAGACCACTCGATGATGTCAATTTTTTCTCCGCGCAGCTCGCGAATGATCGCCTGTACGCGCGAACCCTTCATGCCCACGCACGCGCCGACCGGATCAACGTCGCGTTCGTTGGAAGTAACCGCAATCTTGGCGCGTTCGCCCGGTTCGCGTACAGCGGATTTGATCACAACAGTGCCGTCGTAAATTTCCGGCACTTCCATTTCAAACAATCGCAACAGTAACTCCGGCGAGGTGCGCGAAACTTCTACCTGCGGACCTTTTGATTCTTTGGAGACGTTATTGATAACTACACGGATGCGCTCGCCCTGATTCCACTGCTCGCCGCGCGACTGTTGCGAACGAGGCAGAATGGCTTCGAGGTTTCCCAGGTCAACAATGATATTGCCGCGTTCAAATCGCTTGACGTATCCGTTAACAAGGTCGCCGATCTTGTCGACATACTGCTCATAAACATTACTGCGAACTGCGTCCCTGACTTTTTGAAACAAGATTTGTTTGGCAGTCTGCGCGGCAATACGTCCCAGCTCTTCCATCGGCAGCGGCAAGAGCAGCGCGTCGCCTAATTCGACTTCATCGCCGGCCAGCTCGCGTGCTTCGTTGATCGAGAGCTCGGTGGCAGCGTTCGCCACTTCATCGACGACTACTTTCGAGGCCGAAAGCTCAATGCCGGTCTCCGGGTTCCAATCGACCTGGATGTCTTCGCCGGAGCGAAACTGTTTCTTCGCTGCCGCGCGCACAGCTTCTTTCATTGCGTCGATGACCAGATCGCGCTCGATGCCCTGTTCCTGGCAAAGCGCCTCGATGTTTTGTGCGATGGATGAACTCATTGAGCTGTACTGTCTCCGCTGGCTCGGACGCTAAAGTCGTTGCGCCGTTTGAGCCTATTCAATTGTTATTCAGTTGTAAGTCGCACGCCTCTAAACGCGTGCTTCCCTGTTTTTCGTGTCAATTTGCCTTGGCGCGGCGAAGTTCCTGTTCAAAGTCCATTTCCAGGTTGGCTTTGGAAACTGACTCGAATGGCACTATCACCCGGCCGCTGGTGCGATCCTCGATTGAGACCTCGTCGCCTTCGATACCCAGCAGCCTGCCGCGAAAGTTTCTTTGTCCGCCAATTGGATTGCGCGTCTTGATCTTTACGATCTGGCCCGCAAAACGCTCGTAATCCTCGCGTTTATAGAGGCCTCGTTCCAGGCCCGGCGACGAAACTTCCAAGGTGTAGGAAGCATGAATAAAATCTTCAACGTCGAGTACAGTGCCTACGTGAAAACTCACTTCCGAACAATCTTCGTGAGTTACCCCGTTTGGCTTGTCAATAAAGATCCGCACAATGGGTTTGTTATCAGGCCCGGCGACTTCGACGTGCACCAGCTCGACCCCATGATCGATTGCCACTTGCTCGGCGATTGCCTGAACACGCTGTTCAACCGAACTTGCTCCCATTGTCAACCTCCAAAAAACCTGTCGCCCAAAATAAAAAGTGGGCGCGAACCCACCGGACGAGACCGCCGCGCTCCGAGCAAGCCGTGAATTATACGGAAAGGTAGGTGGGGAAGCAAGTTGACGATCTTTCGCAGGTCGCAGCGAAAAGCGCCGTCAATTGAGTCCTTTCCGCTATTCAAAAGCATTGAAAAGCACCTTGCTGTGTCGTAGTATGCGCCCGTACTGCAATCGATTCTTCGTTTGGGCTTCCCTGGGGCAAATCCCGCCGTCGGTACAAAGGCGACAAAGCAACTGTTGGTTGTGCGCTAAACACACCAATGATCGGGCAAACGGTTTCACATTACCGCATCCTTGAACCCCTCGGTGAGGGCGGCATGGGAACTGTTTACCTGGCGGAAGACACGCATCTCGGCCGCCGCGTCGCCATCAAGTTTCCTTCAGTCAATTCCGACTCTCACGATTATCGCGCGCGCTTCCTGCGCGAAGCTCGCGCCGTTTCCGAACTTAGCCATCCCGGTATTGCAACGCTTTTTGACTACGGCGAGACGACTGAAGGCCGCCCATTTCTGGTGATGGAACTAGCGCGCGGCCGCTCGTTGAGCGAGCTAATGCAGAAGGGCGAGCTCAATCTGCCGCGCGCAGTTGCGATCGTCAGAGACGTGGCGCTGGCGCTGGTTGAAGCGCACGCGCGCGGCGTGGTCCATCGTGATATCAAGCCGTCAAACATAATGATTGACGATGCCGGCCAGGTTAAAGTGCTGGATTTCGGATTGGCGAAACAACTAAACAAAGATCACGTACTCAGTTCCGAGCCGGAGGCGCAAACCCTTCTCTCAACAGAAACGCGCAGTGGGGTGGTGCTGGGAACGCCTGCTTACCTCTCGCCGGAACAGGCAATTGGCGGCGCAGTTGACGGCCGCAGCGACCTGTTTGCGCTTGGCACCCTGCTCTACGAAGCAATCACCGGTCGCACGCCATTCGCCGGTAACAGCTTCATCGAAATTGCGGCGAACGTGCTTCACGTTCAACCGCCCGAACCTTCAAAGATCAATCACAATGTGCCGAAAGAGCTCGACTTCATTACTTTAAAGGCGTTGGCCAAGAAGCCGGACAAGCGTTACCAATCTGCCAAAGAACTAATTGCGGATCTCACTGCTGTCAAGGACCAGTTAGAGGAAGATTCAGGCCAGACACTCATCAAACGCAGCCCGTCTACGCTGGCCAGCGCGCACAGCAGGACGCTGAGTAACCTGTCGCAAATTCTGCAGCGGCCGAGCATACCGATTTCTTATATTCTCGTTGGCGTAGGTGTTTTATTGATTGCCGGAGCAGTCGCTCTTCGCTACCTACGCCCGTCGCCGTACACGCCGCCTGCTGAAGCGCAGCGTTGGTATGACATCGGGACGAACGCGCTGCGCGATGGAGCTTACTATCAAGCGACCCATGCGCTGCAGCGCGCCATCGGCGCTGATGACGGATTCATGCTGGCTCATGCGCGGCTGGCCGAAGCGTTGGTGGAACTGGATTACGTGGACCGCGCCAAGGACGAACTGCTGCGCGTGAGCAGCGCCGATCGTGCGCGGCTAGCCAGTCTTGATTCGCTTTATCTCGACGCGATTACAGCAACTGCGCGGCGCGATTTTGCCAAGTCGATCGATTTGTACAGCCGTATTGCAAAGCAGAGCAGTGACACCGAAAAGCCGTTCGTACTGCTCGATCTGGGTCGCGCTTATGAAAACAACAATGACCTCAAGGGAGCGATTCAAAGCTACACGGAAGCCAGCACGCGCAACCCGCAATCCGCAACGGCGTACCTGCGCCTGGGCATAGTGTTCGGACAACAAGGCGATCTTGCAAAAGCTCTTTCTTCCTTTGAAACCGCTGAATCGATCTATCAGGCATTGGGCAACATCGAGGGCCGCACCGAAGTCATTTTTCGGCGCGGCGCGTTATTCAACAAACGCAACAAGCTTGCGGAAGCTAAGACGCAATTGGAACAAGCACTGGCGCTGGCAAAGGCAAACGACAACAAATCGCAAATCATAAAGGTACTACTGCAACTATGCAGCGTTTCGTTTGATGCGGGCGAAACGGAGCGTTCCACTGGTTACGCTCGCGAGGCTGTTGACCTGGCGCAGAAGAGCGGCATGGAGAATTTGAGCTCACTGGCGTTGGTCGATCTGGGGAACTCATTTCTAATACGCGGCCAACCAGACGAAGCGGAAAAATATCTTTCGCAAGCACTTGATTCTGCGCAACGAGCCAAAGCTCGCCGCACCGAAGCGAAAGCGCGCGTCTCGCTGGCGAGTTTGCGTCAACAACAGAATAAACCGGATGAGGTGATTCAATTTGTCGAGCCGGCGCTCGCTTTCTACCAGCAGGGTGGCTACAGTTCCGAAACGTTTTCCTGCCTGGTACTAGTCGCGCGAGCAAACCTGCAAAAGGGTGATTACCCGGCGGCTCAAAAAGGCCAAGAGCAATTGCTGCAACTTGCGCAGACTGCCAACGATCAGTCGTTGCTGGCGCTGGCGCACGCTGAACGTGGGTCAGGTCTTGCCGACGAACAGAAATTTACGGAAGCTCTCGAACATTTGACTCAGGCTGGAGACCTCTACAGCGCGCTGGGCGTGCAGCGCAGCCTTGCCTATAACCTAACGGATCGCTGTGATGTCTTGTGGCGTCTTGGCCGTTATGACGAAGCGCAAAGTCTTCTCGCCCAGGCTGAAGCGATAGCCAATAAGCCAGGCGGTGAATTGAAGCGGCTGTCCGCAGAGGTCGAGCTGATCAAAGCCGAGATCGCATTGAGCCAGGATCATTTTCCTGAAGCGAAGGCAGCCGCTGCGAAAGCTTTGGAAAAGGCTGGCGACGAATTTCCTAACCTGGCCACGAATGCAAAGCTGCTTTTGGGCCTGGCACAAAGCTACGGCGGCGCGCCGGCGGCGGGCAAGGCAGTTGCCAGCCAGGCTTTTGAGGCGGCCAGGCACTTGAGCGAGCCGGCCCAACTCGCTGAGGCCCATCTCACACTTGCGGAAACGATGTTGGTTTCCGGCGACTCTCGGGCTGCGGTCGCGCACGCGCAGGAGGCCGCAGACGTGCTTCTCAAGCTGGGAAGGGAAGAGTCAGCCTGGAGGTCGCTGACCATCGCGGGGCAAGCCTCGCAAAACCTCGGTGACAAAACCAGAGCGCGCGAGTATGCTCTCAAGGCCAGAGATTCGCTTTCCAAACTCGAGCAGCGCTGGAACTCCGAAAGCTACAAGAGCTATCTCGGTCGCCCAGACATTCAGCGTCTCAGAAAACAACTGGATCAACTTACTGGTTCCACGTAAGCACCAAACACGTCTGCTGCTCAGTTCAAACTGATCTTTTCGCTTTTGAAAATTTCTTGAAGTGCGCGGGTTGCCCCGACACAAACAGTTTTTCCACCCCACAAAAGGAGAGAATTATGCGTCAACTACGTTTACTGATCATCGCCATCGCTACCATCTGCGTGCTGGCCCTCGGTGTGTTCGCCCTCGTTAATCGAAGTGTGAACCGTCCTTCCGGTGGCGACGACATCATCATCAAGGGCGGCTCATTGGAAATCCAATGCGGCGCCAATCAAGGAACAGACTGTCTGGGCGTCAATGACAACATGGGCAAGTACAAACATAAACAGTCGGCCAAACACATAACCCAGGTCGTAGTTAAGGACTCCACCGGCGTGAAAGTGTTTGATAGTTCGGTATTGCCAACTTTCGGCAGCAAGCCGGAAATCGACATCACCTACAAATAAGACTGCATCTCTCGTGAACTCGCCCAACTTTCTTCGGCGAGTAGATGGATAAAGGCATGTCATCGCCGCGAGGCGACGGCATGCCTTATTCGTTGCTGCCATCATCGTGTATATGCTGAGAGGAGAATAGCTTTGCACAAGACTATTCCCGCATTGCGAGAAGCAACGAGATAGCGTGGTCCTGCTGGAACTCTGCCTTGTCGTGGGTTGGCGAATACAGAACCGGAAGCGGTAGCGACCGGGTCGCACTTGCGATAGGCACAATCTAAGCGGAAGCGATCAGCGAAAACTACTAGCGTTCGATGGCGTTGACCCCAACGCTACACAGACCCGGTCGCTACCGCTTCCGGTTCTGTATTCGTCGACCCACAAAGCAAGTCGAGTCAGTAGGCGAACTGATGCTCCCTGCGAGCATTCTGATTTCGCTAACCTCTTATCCCGTTTATGACCTTTGTGCAGAGCCGAGGAGAATGCTCGGTGAGTCTCGAAGCCGTCAGCCGCCGAGCTTCGACTTGACGACCTCACTTACTGTGCGCCCGTCAGCATTTTTTCCGGCTAGCACGGCTTGCACCGACTTCATTACCTTGCCCATGTCTTTCATGGAGCTGGCGCCCGTGTCAGCAACTGCCGCAGTCACGGCGACTTCAATCTCGTCACGCGAAGCAGCTTGCGGCAAGTAGGCTTCGATCACTTCAATTTCCGCCTTTTCTTTGTCGGCAAGATCCTGGCGGCCACCCTTTTCATACTGCTCTACGGAATCACGCCGTTGCTTGACTAATGAGTTGAGAAGTTTCGTCATGTCTTCGTCGTTCAACTCACCGCCTTTTTCAATCTGGCGATTCTGCATTGCAGCTTTCACCATTCTGAGCGTTGAGGTGCGCGGCGCATCTTGCGCTTTCATCGACGCCGTCATGTCGGAAATGATTTGTTCTCGTAAAGTCATTGCTTCCTCCGGGCTCAATATAAAGCATCGCCGGCTAGGGCGTCAGCGTGGGTATGTTCAAATCGCCAAGCGCGCGATCTTGAGCCAACAGCTTCAGCAATTCTGAAGTCAGCAGGCGATGGCCCATGTGATTGGGGTGTATAAGCTCGCCAAACCAACGCTCGTTGGCCGGCGCCGCATCAGGAGTCAATTCTCGTATCTCCAAGAAAGAAACACTTTGCTGTTGTGTAGCTGTTCGCAGGCTGTCGCGATAACGCTGCATCACCTGTGCCTCGGCCGGATTGGTTGTGCGGTCGCGATAAGGTGCGGCAATTACGATGATCCCCACGTTCTTGGCATAAGCAAGACGAACCATCGCGAGCATATTGTCGATATACTCTGGTTGCGAAACTCTTGCCACCGGTCGCAAGCCTGAGACGGTATTTGTGTGACTCCTCGATCTTAACCAATGTGTAGCATGGGCAAATGCCTGGCTGTGATCAACTAACCAACGAACGGTCACGGCCTGCCAATTCGTCTTGATTGCTTCGCTATCCTGAACGTCGCTGAAGCTCGCATCGTTCCAGCCAAAACTAATTGTCAGCAGATCGGGTTTGAGCCGATCTATATCGCGCCGCAACCAGGCGAGTCCCTGATGGCTGGTGTAACCGGGGACCGCCATCGTTACCACTTCGATTTGCCTGTTGGGATTCGCCGTCTGCAATTCCTTTTCCAGCAAGATTGGAAACGGCAGCGCCTGACGGTCGTAGTCATTCGGCCTTTCCGGCCAAACGGTAGGAATGCGATAGCCGAAGGTGACGGAATCGCCGAGACAAATGATGCGTATGGCGCCGGCTTGTTTCGTTTGCAATGGCCGATCTGAGCGAAGGTGCTGCGCGTTGGTAGATAGAACCGTGAAATCCCAAACAACGTGATCGAGATTTGGCTTCAGCCTCCACAGCAACAAAGGATCGCCTTCGAAAATTGTGGCTTGTTTGCTGGCGGCAACCTGCGCCTTCTGCTGCGGTGTGACTACAAAAAGATCGAGACTCGAAATGTGGGCCATAGTCAGCCGAGTTCCCAACTCGACAGCAACCAAAGTCAGAAGGAAGGCAAGGTAGATGACTAAGGAATAAACGAGGCGGCGTTTGCGACTGAACCGACTTGGAATCTGAGAATCTAGAGGTTCCATAAAATGAACGCTATAAACATCTCGTTCCTACGGAACGAATTCACGCCCTTGTTAGTGGGATTTTGTCGATCGTGAGCTTCGCTTAAGCCGGCACTTTTGAGTGTCCATTGGATTTTGCCAGATGCTGACGCAAATATTTTCCAGTGTGCGACGCTTTCACGCGCATGATCTGTTCCGGTGTGCCGGTGACTACCACATGCCCGCCTGCATCGCCGCCCTCGGGCCCAAGGTCGATAATGTAATCCGCAGTCTTAATCACATCAAGATTATGTTCAATCACCAATAGCGAACCGCCGGCATCGATCAAAGCACGAAAGGCGGCCAGCAGTTTGTTGATGTCGTAAAAGTGCAATACCGTGGTCGGCTCATCGAAAATATAAAGCGTTTTTGCGCCAGTGCGTTTTGAAAGTTGAGCTGCCAGCTTGATGCGCTGGGCTTCACCACCCGACAGCGTCGTTGCCGATTGGCCCAACCGCAGGTAACCCAGTCCAACTTCATCTAGCACTTTCAGCTTATTGGTAATCTTTGCGACTTCGCGGAAGAAACCGATAGCCTCGCGCACCGTCATGTTCAAGACTTCGTGCACGTTCTTGCCGCGATAACGCACATCCAGAATCTGTTGCTTAAAGCGCGTGCCTTTGCATTCTTCGCAAACCAGCTCGACATCGGCGAGAAACTGCATCTCGACAGTCACCGTGCCGTCGCCCTGGCAGACATCGCAGCGTCCGCCCGGCAGGTTGAACGAGAAGTGTGAAGGATCCAGTCCGCGTGCCTGCGCCTCCCGCGTTGAAGCAAACACTTCACGAATACCATCGTAAACTTTGATGTAGGTGACTGGATTCGAGCGGGGCGTGCGGCCAATCGGCGACTGGTCCACCAGTATTACGTCGTCGACAAACTGGCCGCCTTCCAGTTTCGCAAACGCGCCAACGTGACCTTGCCAGTCACCTCGTTGCTTCTTCAACCCGGCGTAAATGCAATCGTGAATCAAAGTTGACTTGCCTGAGCCGCTAACTCCGGTAACACACACCAGCATGTCGAGCGGAAATTCAACGTCGATCCCTTTCAAGTTGTGTTCGGAGGCGCCATGCAAATTCAAACGCCGCTTCTGAATTAAGCGCCGTTGCTTGGGCTCTTTGATTTCTGATTCGCCACGGAGATAACGCGCCGTCAGTGAGCCTTCGTCAATTAGCAATCCGGGAAAGTCACCCTCGTAAATGACACGGCCGCCGAGTTCGCCCGCAGACGGGCCAATATCCAGAATGTGATCGGCGGCGCGCATCATGTCTTCATCGTGTTCGACAACGAGAACGGTATTGCCGATGTCGCGTAAATTATGGAGCAGCCGAATCAGCCGGTCGTTATCGCGCGGGTGCAGGCCAATGG
>WNFO01018350.1_pt1 | contig 14504 bp, 11 predicted proteins | sample 5400251 | NCBI WGS metagenome assembly WNFO01 (sample SAMN13153354, study PRJNA577476) | soil metagenome | isolation source: 100 cm saprolite under Madrone tree | place: USA:California | collected 2016-06-14 | reverse complement strand
TGATCGAGCGAGCCAATCTCTGCCGGCTTTATCTGCAACCCCTGATCCGCAAAGTGGGCAGCGCCGACGTGGTGGAACAGGCAGCCATCGCCGGCGCCCTCAATCCCGAGATCATCCCCGATCGCGAGCGAGCGAGAGCGGCAGCGGAGTATATCGCGCGCCGTCTCGATCTGATCTCCTCGCCGGAGACCCGTGGCTGGGCCGGCACGGCCGACGACGACGGCGGGCTCTCCTTCAGCCGGCGGCTGCGCGGCGTCACCCGCACCCATGTCATCGACGGAGCGCTGATCCGCTCCGCCGAGAGCCATCGCCTGGATGCCATGGCGCCGGAACTGCAGCAGACCTACGCCCATCATGGACGGCTGGTGACCAAGGACAATGAGACGCCCATCGCCGGCCCCCTTTCCCTCGTCGAGGCGATCATGGAACAGGGTCGCAAGGGCGTGACCGTGCAGCGCTACAAAGGCTTGGGCGAAATGAACCCCGAGCAGCTCTGGGAGACGACGCTGGATCCCCAGGCGCGTTCATTGCTCCAGGTGAAAGTCAGTCACGCCGACGAGGCGGAGGAAATCTTCTCGACCCTCATGGGCGACGTGGTCGAGCCGCGCCGGGATTTCATCCAGACCAATGCGCTGAACGTGGCCAATCTGGATATTTGATCCATGAGGCTGTCTCACGCCGAGGTTGCTCGCCAGCTTTTTAGAGAGCACGGCGCCGGGCAGGACTTCCATACCCTGGGTCCCGAAGCAGGCGTCGTCGATCTAGACAATGCCTACAGCATTCAGCGCCAGTTCGTGGAGCTTCTACGCCCGAAGGCCGGCGCAACAATTGGTTACAAGATCGGCCTGACCTCGGCGCGCATGCAGAAGATGTGCGGCATCGATCAGCCGATCGCCGGCGTCGTGCTGGCCAATCGGGTCGTCGGGTCGGGTGCGATCCTTCAAGGCAAACGCTATGGCCGGGTGGGCCTGGAATTCGAGGTCGGCGTCAGGCTGGGCCGCGATCTTCCCGCCGCGGGCGCGCCTTACGACGCGGAGTGCGTCGGCCAGGCCGTGGACGGCGTCTGTGCCGCGGTCGAAGTCGTCGACGACCGGCGGGCCGACTACAAAAGCCTCGATGTCCGTTCCCTGGTCGCCGACAATTCCTGGAATGCCGGGGCCGTTCTCGGCGAATTCAAGAAGGATTGGCCCGATCTGGCCGCGGTGAGCGGCGTGGTGATGCTGAACGGCCTCGAGGTGGACCGCGGTCACGGACGGGACGTGTTGGGCCATCCCTTCATCCCCTTGACCTGGCTTGCCAATCATCTGGCCGCCACCGGCGAGGGCTTGCGGGCAGGCGATATCGTGCTGACCGGCAGCCTGGTGACGACCCGCTTTCCGCAGCAATCCGAGACCTATCTCTACAAGCTGGCCGGGGTCGGCACGGTGGATCTCGGCGTGACAATTTAAATCGCGGTGGCTGCGACCCTCTCCTCTGCCGCCGGCGAAGAGTCTATGATCGCCTTCTCCGATTGACACCCTCCCATTAGGAAACTCCCGCCATGGATTACGTTCGCCTCGGCAATACCGGCCTCAAGGTCTCGCGCCTCTGTCTTGGCTGCATGAGCTATGGCTCCTCAAAATGGCGCCCCTGGGTGCTGGACGAGGAAGCCTCATTGCCCTTCATCCGCGAGGCCCTGGAACTGGGCTTCAATTTCTTCGACACCGCCGATGTCTATTCGCTGGGCGCCAGCGAGAGCGTGCTGGGCCGGGCCTTGCGCGATTTTGCGGTTCGCCGCAGCGATCTGGTCATCGCCACCAAGGTCAATTCGAAGATGGGCGAAGGGCCCAATGAAAAAGGCTTGTCGCGCAAGCACATCATGGATTCGATCGACGCTTCGCTTACCCGCCTAGGCACCGATTACGTCGACCTCTATCAGATCCACCGCTGGGATCACGAGACGCCCATCGAGGAAACACTGGACGCCCTCGACGATGTGGTGCGCTCGGGCAAGGCCCGCTACATCGGTGCCTCCAGCATGTCCGCCTGGCAGTTCAGCAAGGCCCTCCACGTTTCCGATCGCCACGGCTGGTCGCGCTTCGTCTCCATGCAGAACCACTACAATCTGGTCTATCGCGAGGAAGAGCGCGAAATGATCCCGCTCTGCCGGGCGGAAGGGGTCGGCATCATTCCCTGGAGCCCCCTGGCCCGCGGCTTCCTGGCGGGAAACCGCGTGGCCGAAGGCAAGCAGGGCAAGACAGTCCGCGCCAAGAGCGACGATTTTGCCCAGAGCATGTATTTCGAGGCCGACGATTTCGCGGTGGCCGAGCGGGTGAAGCAGATCGCGGGCCAGCTCAGCGTCAAGCCGGCGCAAGTGGCTCTTGCCTGGGTGGCGAGCCGGCCGGGCGTCACTGCGCCCATCATCGGGGCGACCAAACCGCATCACTTGAAGGAAGCGGTCGAGGCGCTCGGCCTCGTCTTCGAAATCGGCGATGTGTCGGCGCTGGAAGAGCCCTATCGGCCCCACCGCGTATTGGGCCATTGAGGCCCTGAATTTAGGCCGAACTATAACTCCAATCTAAAGCGCGCAGCCGACCTTGAGGCCTTCGAGCACGGCTTCTTCGGCGGTGCGTGGGGCGACGCAATCGCCGATGCGGTGAAGCTCGCCGGGCCAGCCGTCGAGCTCGCCCGCCAGCAGCGTCTCCTGTTCATGGCCAAGCGCCAGCACCAGGGTATCCACGCCTTCGCAGACGATGGCTTCCCCGCTGGTCATATGCTGCAGATAGACCGTGTCGCCGTCGGCGCCGTACAGGCGGGCATAGGGAATGATCTCCACCCCCAGCTTGTGCAGCGTCCCGTTCCACTGATCGCGCACATATTGCTGGATGCGCTGGCCGGCTACATAACCATTGACCGCAAGGCGCACGCGGCAGCCGGCGCGCGCCAGCTTCTCGGCGATCCCCATGCCGATCCAGTCGCAGCGCCAATCGGCGACCAGGACCGAGGCCCCCACATTCACCTCGTCGCGCAGCAATTGCCAGACATCGACCACATGGGCCGTCTCGGCGCCTTCGAACAGCGGGCGGCGCGGCGTGGCGCCGGTCGCCAGGATCAGCGCATCGGGCGCTTCGCGCCACACGAGATCGCCATTGACCCGCATGTTCTTCACCACCGTGACGCCGGCCAGTTCCATCTCGCGGGTGAGGTTGGTCACGATGCCGCCGAATTCGGCGCGGCCGGGAAGCTGCTGGGCGAGAAGCGCCTGGCCGCCGAGGCGGCCGGCGGTTTCATACAGCGTCACCCGATGGCCGCGTGCCGCCGCCACCGCGGCCGCCTTCATGCCGGCGGGCCCGCCGCCTGCGATCATCACCCGCTTGGGTCGTGCCGCGGGCTTCAGGCTGCCGTAGTCCAACTCGCGCCCGGTCTCGGGATGCTGAATGCAGGAGATGGGATAGCCCAGATGGAAATGGCCAATGCAGGCCTGGTTGCAACCGATGCAGGCGCGGATGTCGTCGAGCCTGCCCTCAGCCGATTTGGCCGGCATTTCAGGGTCGCAGATCATGGCCCGCGTCATGCCGCACATATCGGCCTGGCCCTCGGCTAGCACCCGCTCGGCGATCTGAGGCTGATTGATGCGACCGGCGACAAAGACGGGCTTGTCCACCACGGCGCGCACGGCGGCGGCGAAGGGGGCGACATAGCCGGTCTCGATCGCCATGGGCGGCACGATATGAATGGCGCCCGCGACCGAGGCCGAACTGCCGGCGATGACGTTGTAGTAATCGAGCGCGCGGTCCGCAGCGAGCGCGCGGCAGGCTGCCAGCACCTCCTCCTCCGTCAGCCCGTCGTGATCGAGCTCGGCGCCGGAGATACGCATGCCCACGGCCCGATCTTCGCCCACCGCCTCGCGGACCGCGGCGATTACCCGGCGCAGGAAGCGCAGGCGATTGTCGAAGCTGCCGCCGTAACCGTCCTCGCGCCGGTTGATACGCGGGTTCAGGAACTGGGCCGGCAGGTAGCCGTGGCTGGCGATGATCTCCACCCCGTCCATGCCGGCTGTCGCCATACGCCGCGCGCCGGCGCCATAGCCTTCGACGATTTCGTCGATGAGCCGAAGGGATAGCGGGGCCGGCATGACATGAAAGCGCTCGTTGGGCGCGTTGGAGGGCGCGTAGGCGACGGGCAGGCTGCCGTCCTGGGATTCCATGATTTCCCGGCCCGGATGGAAAAGCTGGCCGAAGACCCGGCAATCATAGGGATGGCAGGCCTCGGCGACGGCGCGATATCCCGCGATGCTGTCGTCGGAGGTTGCCATGAGAAGATGGGAGGTATAGCGGGCCGTTTCATGTACGCCCGAAACCTGGACGATGAGAAGCCCGGCTCCGCCCGCCGCCCGGGCCTGGTGATAGGCCACCAGGTGCTCGTTAATCAGCCCGCCCGCCGCCAGATTGGTATCATGGCCGGTGGAAAAGATGCGGTTCTTGACGGTGACGCCGCGCAGCTTGAGCGGCGAAAAAAGCCTGGGAAATCGAGGGTCGGTCATCGGGAACCTTAATTCGCGGACGCGGGCGGCCGGCGGGTCGAAGCCTGCCAACTGGATTATAACCGGCAAGCCTATGACCGGCCAGTCGGGGCGGCCAGCGGGGCGGACGCCCGGTTGGACAACTGTTCCGATTCTAGGGATCTGATCCGCCGCCGAGGAATCGTTAATGTATCATTAATTGCCCGGATAGATTTCCACTCTCCCCTCGGCTTTACAGCAACAAGGGCACATGCGTTAATCCCCTTTCAAATAGATGGGCCGAAACTATCGAGGTGAGTTGTTCGGCGACCATTGCAGTCTAAGTGAACGACGAGGCCTAAAGTTGGACAAGCCTAAGACGCCGATTGCGGGCGGACTGATTGGCGTGCCATGAAAACGCCGAGGCTCCCATGCCGCTGATCGCCGTCGTCGATGATCGCGTCACCAATCGCAACATCCTGGCGAAGCTGGCAAGTTCGCTGGGCGAAGACCTTGCCGTGCGCGCCTTCGAAGATCCCCGATCGGCTCTCGACTGGGCCGCGGACAATACGCCCGATCTGGTGATCACCGATTACAAGATGCCCAAGATGGACGGCGCCGAATTCGTGCGCCAGTTCCGCAAGCTGCCGCTTTGCTTCGATGTGCCGGTGGTCGTCGTCACTGTTTATGAGGATCGCGACTTCCGTTACAAGGCGCTGGAGGCCGGCGCCACCGACTTCCTGATCAGCCCCGTCGATCACCACGAATTCCGCACCAGGGTGCGCAATCTTCTGATGCTGCGCCGCCAGCAGGAAATCATTCGCAAGCGCGCCTTGACGCTGGAAGAGAAGCTGGTTCTGACCAACCGGTTGCGCATCGAAGAACTGCAGGAAAGCCGCGAAACCCTCAGCCACGTCATCGATACCGTGCCGGCGATGATCTGCGCCACCAACGCCGCGGGCAATTGCGTTTTCGTCAACAACAACAAATGCGACTTCTTCCGCATCGACGCCAAGGATGCCATCGGCCGGCCGATCGCCGAGCTGTTCGGCGACGACTATGCCCAACGACATCGCGAACTCGACGCCCAGGTCTTCACCACGGGCCGCGTCCAATCCGGATTCGAGGAAGTGATCCCCGATGCCCAAGGCCGGGCGCGGGTGTTCCTGACCACCAAGGCGCCGCTGCGCCGGCAGAACGACAGCAAGACCGAGTTCCTGGCCAATACCAGCCACGAGCTGCGAACGCCGCTGAACGCCATCATCGGTTTTGCCGAGATGATGAAGATGGAACTGCTTGGGCCCATCGGAAATCCCCGATACCACGAATACGCCGGCGACATCCTGGCCAGTGCCCAGCACCTGCTGCACATCATTGACGATCTCCTCGACATGTCCAGCATCGAGGCCGGCGAGGTAAAGCTGCACGAGAGCGTCATCGCCGTGCCCAAGATGCTGAAGGATGTCTTCCGCCTGATCCACGGCCGGGCGGAGGAGGGCCAGGTGCGACTGCTGGTTTCCACCGCCCATAAGCTGCCGATGCTGCGCGCCGACGAACGCAAGGTGAAGCAGGTGCTGCTGAACCTGCTGTCGAACGGCATCAAATTCACGCCCCCGGGCGGCAGCGTTTCCATCGTCGCGAGCGCCAATGACGAGGGCGGCCTGCGTTTCGTCGTCTCCGACACCGGCGTGGGCATCGCCGAACAGGATATTCCCACGGCCAAGGCCCGCTTCGGGCGGATTCACAAATCAGCCCTGACATCTCATGCCGGCACCGGACTTGGGCTCTCGCTTGCCATCGAGCTGACGCGCCTGCACGGCGGCGCCCTCAATATCAGCAGCTCGATCGGCAGCGGCACCTCGATCAGTGTCGATCTGCCGGCGGAGCGCTGCGTCCAACATGCCGAGCATGTCTGAGTCTGCCGCTCTGAAACCGCCGATAGGTGCCTTGAAGCGAGGTCTCGACCTCGCACGACGCCGTCTCAAGGGTCGAACCGACAGCGAGCACGAGCAGGCCATCGTCCGCATCGTCATCGTCGGGATTCTGGCGCTCTATTATCTGATTTTGGCATGGCTGCACGATTTCGCCGATCCGCGGCTCGGCTGGGGCGCGATCTGGGCGGCAACCTATCTGGCCGTCTCCACCGGATATGTCGTGATGATCATCGCCAGCCCGGCCGCCTCGCCGGCACGCCGGCTGGTGGCCATGGTCACCGATTTGGGAACTCTGTCGATCCTGATGTATTGGGGCCGGGAGGCGGGAACGCCGCTTTATCTCCTCTACCTCTGGATCACCTTCGGCAACGGTTTCCGTTACGGCAACCGTTACCTGGCTTCATCCGCGATCGTCAGCGCGACGGGTTTCCTGCCGGTGACCTTGACCACCGAATATTGGCAGAGCCAGCCACATTTGGCCTTCGGCCTGGTGGCCAGCCTTATCGTGCTGCCCGCCTATGTCGCGACCCTGATCCGCAAATTGACCGAGGCCAAGGCCCAGGCCGAACAGGCCAACTTGGCCAAGAGCCGCTTCCTGGCGGTCATGAGCCATGAATTGCGCACGCCGCTCAACGCCATCATCGGCATGAGCGACCTGCTCCAGGATACCCGCCTCGATAGCGAACAGCGCGACATGACCCGCACGGTGGCCAGCTCCGGTCGCGCGCTTCTCTCGCTGATCGACCAGATCCTCGATTTCTCCAAGATCGAAGCCGGCAAGATGGCGATCGACGTCGTCGATTTCGATCTCCATGTCGAGCTCGCCGACCTCGTCTCCATTCTGCGGCCACAGGCCGAACGCAAAGGCTTGCGACTGGTCGTCCATGTGGATGGGGCCGCCCCCTATACGCTGCGTGGCGGCCGCCAGCATCTGCGCCAGATTCTGACCAATCTGATCGCCAACGCGGTGAAGTTCACCGAGAAAGGCCATGTCGCGCTGCGCGTCGGTCTCGAACGCCACGATGCCAAGCGCAGCGTGCTGCGCTTCAGCGTGACCGACACCGGCGTTGGCATTGCGACCGAGGCGCAGAAATCCATCTTCGAGAGTTTCACGCAGGCCGATGGCGCGACCAATCGGCGCTTTGGCGGCACGGGTCTGGGCCTCGCCATCGTGCGCGAGCTGGCCCAGGTCATGGGCGGCGAAGTCGGCGTCGAGAGCCGGCCGCAGCAGGGCAGCCAGTTCTGGGTCGTCCTGCCCTTCGAGAGCCGGCCGGTCACGGAAATCGCCGAGGCGGAGGTGCCGTTCGGCCTGATCCTGATGTCGCGCGACGCGGCATTGGCGCGCAATATCCGCTCGTCGCTGGCCAACAGCGGCACGGAGTTGGTGGAGGCCCCGGGCCTGGCCGAGTTGCGCCGGGCGCTGGCCGCGCGGCGCGAGAGCGGGGCGCGGTATCATCCCCTGCTGCTCGATGCCCGGGCGCTGCCCCAGGCGCCGGTGGGCTTCGTGGAGGAATTGCGTGGACTTCAGGCCGATGCCGAATTCGCGCCCGTCCTGCTGCGCGAGTATGCCGGCCGGCCGGCGGCGCGATGCGATCGCCGACCAGCAGCGCCATATCGCCATGACGCGGGAGCGCCGGCGGCTGGCCATCCTGGTGGCCGAGGACAATCCGGTGAACCGCAAGGTGACCGCCAAGATCCTGGAGCGCGCCGGCCACCAGGCAAAAATGGTGGAGAACGGCGATCAGGCACTGGACGCCCTCGACACCGGCCGCTTCGACATCGTGCTTATGGACGTCAACATGCCCGGCACCAGCGGCCTGGAGGTGACCAAGATCTATCGCATGGCTCATATCGGGGATCCGCATCTGCCGATCGTGGCTTTGACGGCCGATGCGACGACGGAGACCCGGCACCTCTGCGAAGAGGCCGGAATGGATGCCTATGTCACCAAGCCGGTCGAGGCGGCCCGCCTGCTGGAGGTGATCGACGAGTGGACGAGCAAGCCCGTGGCCGAAGTGAGCGAACCTCCGGCGGATGATGTCGTTGCCGAGATCGCCAGCCATCCGCGTTTCCAGGGCGAAGGCGAGCCGATCATCGCCATGCAGGCCTTGAGCGACCTGGAGGCGATCGATCCCGGGGGAACGTTCCTTGAGGAAATCATCGAAGCTTTCCTGCTGGAATCCGATACGACGCTGGGCCATCTGCGCGGCGCCGCGGCAACCAACAATCTGCGCGATATCCGGGATTTCGCCCATGCCTTGCGCAGCGGTGCGGCCCATGTCGGCGCGCGCCGGGTACAGAAGATCTGCTCCTTCCTCTGCAACGCGCCTCGACACGAAGTCGAGCGCGCGGCCAAGGACAAGGTGCGCGTGTTGGCCGACGAGTTCGAACGCTTCCGCGCCGCGGCCCGTCAGCACCTACGCGAACGGCCGGCCAACCGCCAACCGTCCTAACCGTTACGCCCCAGCTAAGACCGACCGGCGGCGGCGCCGATCGCGCCGTCCCGCCGGTCGATCGTTTCGGATCGCTCATTGAGCAGCGGTCCGCTTCATCGTCGCCCAGCGCCGGTCCTGCGCCGAGGCCAGCCGCTCCATCTTGCGAAGGTCGGCGGGGGCCAAGGTCAGCGCCGCTTCGACCCACATATCGGTGATGCGGATCAATTCGTCGCGACTGACCGGATTGATGATCTGGCGCGAGGCATAAACGGAACGGCGCGAGGCGAAGGAGCGTTCGGTCTTCTCGACGAAATCATAGACCGCCTGCTCGCCCATGCCGTCTTCGGCGAGAACATCGACAACGCCCATCTCGTGCAGTTCGCTTGCCGAGTAGATCTGGCCGCTGAAGACCATCTTCTCGGCCGTCGGCGCCCCGATCTTGCGGGTGAGGAAGCTGAGTGCGCCCATGCCGGGGAACAGATTGAACAGGCATTCCGGCAGGCCGAACTTGGCGCTTCGCTCGGCGATGATGACGTCGTCGGCCAAGGCGGCCTCGAATCCGCCGCCCAGAGCGTCGCCCTGAACCAGAGAGATCGAGACGATGGGCAGATTCATGTTCACCGCGCGGGGATACTGCACGTCGATGCAGGCATGGGCGTATTGGCGAATCGTCGCCCGATCCTTGTTGGCGATCAGTTCAGCGAAGTGGCGCAGATCGCCGCCCAGGTTGAAGACGCCTGGCATGCGGGAAGCCATGACGGTGTAGCGCACCGGCGGCTCCGCCGCCGAGCTGTCGGCGAACAGGCGCATCAGATGATCGATGGAAGCCTTCATGTCGCGCAACAGGCCGAGGGTGAAGCTGGGCTTGCCTTCGGGCCGCATGTATTGCCAGAAGACCTTGGCACCGTGATCGAGAACGGCATCCAGCTCGGCGAGGTTGAGTTCCGCCGGATCGCTCGATGTGCGAAGTCCGGCGACGCCGGCGGCAAAGGCCGACGAGGCACTGTCCAGCAAGGTGAAATCCACCGGCCGGCGAGCCCGCATTGGTTGAGCCAGTTTGTCGTGATCGACGGGAAGGGCAGTCTTGGTAACGACAGTCATAATAACCTCCTGTTAGGTTGAATTACTTACGAAACGCAGCCATCGGACGGGGCCCCGCCCGACAATCCTTCTAAGAATGACCGAAAACGGCCGCAAAGATATTGCTACTTCGTTTGGACTATGGCGTGGCTATGTTGACGAGATGTTAAGGAATTGTTGCTAGAGGGCGGCGCGTCGCTGCGCGGAATCCGCGCGTCCAAGGCGCAAGAATCGGAGTGCATTAGACCCCGCTCCTCCCTAGTTTCATCATCGGATTTGCCAGGGAGAAAACCGATGAAACTCTACGACTACGCGCCGTCCCAGAACGCCTATAAAGTGCGCATGCTTCTGCAACACCTTGATATTACTTGGGAAACTGTGCCAATCGCCATCTTCCGCGGCGAGTCCCGCAGCGTTAACTTTCTGGACCGAAATCCCGCCGGAGCGGTCCCTGTGCTCGAGCCTGAGCCTGGTCGCTTCATCGCCGAGTCCAACGCCATTCTTTGTTATCTCGCCGAAGGCACCCGGTTTTTCGCGAGCGACCCCTTCCGACGGGCCAAAATCCTCCAATGGTTGTTTTTCGAGCAGGATTACCTGCAATCCACCATCGCCACGCTTCGCCACTGGCGGTTGACCGGTAAGCTCGCCGCACGTCAGGCGGAGGCGCCGGCGCGCGAGCGCGGCGGACGGCATGTGTTGCAAGTCCTGGAGCGCGAATTGACGGGGCGGCCTTATCTCGTCGGCGATTATTCCATCGCCGATATCGCCGTCTTCGCCTATGGCCATCTGGCCGAGGATGCCGGCTTCGATCTGGGTGCATTCCCGGCCTTCCGGCGCTGGATTCAGCACATCAAAAAAGAGCAGGGCCCGCTTCCGCCGGTCGTTCCCTATAGCGTCGATCCGGATTCCTGGCGCGAGCTGTGATAATTTTAGGGCGAATTCCGTCGAACACACCCGATGGTCTGATTCGACCCTAAGCTCGCCTGCAGGCGATTGGTTAACATGGGGCACAGGGGAGAGTTGCATGACAGGGGTCCAGGGTCGTCGCGCGCTGGTGACAGGGGCGGGCAGCGCCGATGGTATCGGCTTTGCCACGGCGCGCATTCTGGCCGAGCGGGGTGCGCGGGTCGCCATCACCTCGACCACCAAGCGGATCTTCGATCGCCTCGCGGGTATGCCCCAGGGCGTCCCGCATGCTGGCGGCGCGCACGCCGGCGCTGGCCACGTTGCCTTCGCCACCGATCTCACCGCCCCCGGGGCGGCCGACCGGCTGGTGGCCGATGCGACCCGCGCGCTCGGCGGCATCGACATCCTGGTGAACAACGCCGGCATGGTGCAGACCGGTCATCGCCAGCAGGCCTCGCGCTTGCATCGCATCGACGATGCCGAATGGGCTCGCGCCATCGAACTCAACCTCAACATCGCATTCCGTGTGACCCGCGCCGCCCTGCCCCAGATGATGCGGCGTCGCTACGGCCGTATCGTTCATATTTCCTCGGTCACCGGGCCCCTGGTGAGCAATCCGCGCAGCGCCGGCTATAGCGCCGGCAAGGCGGCCATGACCGGGATGATGCGGGCTTTGGCGCTTGAGGTCGCCGCCAAGGGGATCACGGTCAATTCCGTGGGCCCCGGCTGGATCGCCACGAGCTCCTCCACCAAGCGAGAGACGGTTGCCGGAAAGCATACGCCCATCGGCCGATCGGCGAGCCCCGCCGAGATCGGCCATGTGGCCGCCTTCCTCGCGGCCGAGGAGGCGAGCTATCTGACCGGCCAGTTGATCGTGGTCGACGGCGGCAATTCGATCCAGGAGAACAAGGGACCCGAGAAGGGCTATTACTGATGGCGCCGTCAGACGCGGGCATCTGGGTCGAAGGGCCGGCCGAGGAGATATGGGATCGCTGCGTCGATATCAATCTCAAGGGAACCTTCTTCGCCTGCCGCCACGCCATCCCCGCCCTGGAGAAAACCGGGGGCAGCATTCTGAACATCGCCTCCGACGCCGGGCTGATGGGCAGCAAGGGCGCTTCGATCTATTGCGCCTCGAAAGGTGGGGTCGTTTTGTTGACCAAGGCGTTGGCCCTCGAACTGGCGCCGCACGGGGTGCGCTGCAACGCCGTTTGTCCCTGCGATGTCGATACACCGATGATCGACTATCAGGCGAGCGCCTTCGGCGGGGGCGATCCGGAAGGCTACAAGCGTGCGCTGTTGTCCATCTATCCCCAGGGCGAGCGCGCGCGTTTTGCCAGCGCCTCGGAGATCGCCGAGTTCGTCTTCGCCGTTTCCTCGCCCAGCCTGGCGCCGCTCACCGGCGCCTGCCTCGCCATCGACTTCGGCACGACGGCGGGACGCTGAGAGCTGGACTAGGGCTGCGGCGGAATGAACGCCGCCGCATCGGCCGGCGGGCCCAGCAGATGTTCGATCATCCCGCGGGCGATCTCGCGCTCGCCCATGATGATGAAATCGGCGCCGAAGCCTTTCAGGTAATCGACCTCCGCATCCGAATGCGCGCGGGCGACGATTTCCAGGGTCGGGTTGACGGCGCGCGCCTGTTCGACGATCTCGCCCGCCTCGAACGCGTTGGGGATGGCCACGACCAGCCAACGGGCACGGCCGATGTTCGCCGATTTTGCCACCGCCGGGGCGGCGGCGTTGCCGGTGATGACCTCGATGCCCCTCGCTTTGAGCGACGCCGCCACTTCCGGGCGATCCTCGATCACCAGAAGCGGGCGCTCCTTAGCCAGCAGCGCCTCACCCACCAAGCTTCCGACCCGGCCGAAACCGATGAGAACCACATGCCCGTTGAGCTGGGTCTGGAGGAGTTCCGGCTTGGCCACCGCCGGGCTGCCCGGGGCACCGGCGGCCTTGCCTTCGCGCCGCTCGAGCCAGGGTTTGAGGCGGTCGAGGGCGGCGAAGAGAAACGGATTGACCAGAATCGAGAGGATGGCGCCGGCCAGGATCAAATCGCGGCCCTGATCGGGCAGCAGTTGGAGCTCGACACCGAGGCCCGCGAGGATGAAGGAAAATTCGCCGATCTGGGCCAGGCTCGCCGCCATGGTCAGCGCGGTCGCCAGCGGCCGGCGAAAAGCTCGGGTGATGAAGAACGCCGCCAAGGGATTGCCGATTGTGACGATCAGGAATGTCGCCAGCACCGGCCAGGGATCGTCAAACAGAATATGTGGATTGAACAGCATGCCCACGGAGACGAAGAACAGCACGGCAAAGGCATCGCGCAGCGGCAGCGATTCCGCCGCGGCCTGCTGGCTGAGGGGCGATTCGCTGAGGATCATGCCGGCGAAGAAGGCGCCCAGCGCGAAGGAGACGCCGAACAGCGCGGCCGAGCCATAGGCAACCCCCAACGCGATCACCAGCACGCAGAGGCGGAACAGTTCGCGCGAGCCCGTGTGAACGATGTAGTGCAGCAGCCAGGGAATGACGCGCCGGCCGACGACCAGCATCAGAACGACGAAGGCGATCATCTTGCCCAGCGTGATGGCGAGCGTCAGCAGGATGTTCTGGAGATCGGGGGCGGTGGCCGTCGTCTGGTCGCCGGCGGATCGATCGATCCCCAGGCCCAATAATCCGGCCAGCGCCGGCAGTAACACCAGCGCCAGCACCATGGCGAAATCCTCGACCACCAGCCAGCCGACCGCAATTCGGCCCCTATCGGTTTCCACCAGGCGGCGATCCTGGAGAGCCCGCAATGTGACGACCGTGCTGGCAACCGAAAGCGCCAAGCCATAGACCAGGCCGGTCGCCAGCGACCAGCCCATCAATCGGGCAAGCCCCAGGCCCAGCAATGTGCTAAACGCCATCTGCAGGAGCGCCCCCGGCACGGCGATCGCCTTCACCGAGAGCAGATCCTTGACCGAGAAATGCAAGCCCACCCCGAACATCAACAGGATGACGCCGATCTCTGCCAACTCGCTGGCGAGACGCTGATCAGCGACGAATCCCGGCGTGAACGGGCCCACGAGAACCCCCGCCAGGAGGTAGCCCACCAGAGGCGAAACGCGGAAGCGATGGGCGAGCGTTCCCAGGACAAAGGCCAGGGCCAAGGCGGCAACAATCGTGGTGACCAGGGTCGTGGAATGAGGCATGCCGCTCCTCGCTATTCAGGCCCCAGCTTTAGCAGCCGATGCAAAACAGGTCGACGTTTTGTCGCGCCGCTTCCGGATTCAGGATCGATGCCAGGGCGCGGAATCTTATGTGCGGGCGCGCCAGCTTCACGCGCGCCCATATACCGCTTGTTCGGTGACGACGAAATCGATCCGGCCCTCGCTGAGCGCGCGGGCGCATTCTGCCGGGCTGTTGATGATGGGCTCTTCATGCACATTGAAGCTGGTATTGACCAGAACCGGCACGCCGCTGCGCACCTTGTACGCCGATAAGATGTCGTAATAGAGCGGGTTCTGGGATCGCGCGATGACCTGCGGGCGCGCGGTGCCGTCCACATGCACCACGGCAGGGATGCGCGAACGCCATTCCGGGCGCACGCCGCAGGTGATGGTCATGAAACGCGCGGCATAGAGGTTCACTGGATTCAACTCGAAGACTTGGGCTGCGTCTTCGGATGTC
>WNFO01002798.1_pt1 | contig 14510 bp, 11 predicted proteins | sample 5400251 | NCBI WGS metagenome assembly WNFO01 (sample SAMN13153354, study PRJNA577476) | soil metagenome | isolation source: 100 cm saprolite under Madrone tree | place: USA:California | collected 2016-06-14 | reverse complement strand
CGATTGCTGGCAGACCGAGCCGGACGCCGAAGCGGTCATCCATCGCGCCATCGCAACCGCGGCGGAGATCGTCAATGCCGGGCCGGATAAAGCGGTTGGCGAAGCCGAACTCGCGGTCATGCTGACCGACGATGCCGGAATCCGAACCCTCAACAACAATTGGCGTGGCATCGACAAGCCGACCAACGTGCTGTCGTTTCCGGCCCTGCCGCCGACCGGCAAGAGCGGCCCCGACGATGCGCCGCGCATGCTCGGCGACATCGCCATCGCCTATGAAACGACGCGAAAGCAAGCCGACGACGAACAAAAGCCGTTCGATCATCACCTCAGCCATCTGGCGGTTCACGGCTTCCTGCACCTGATCGGCTATGATCACGAAAACGACGACGACGCCGAGGCGATGGAAACGCTCGAGCAGGAGATTTTGGCGCGACTCGGCATTCCCGATCCCTATGCGGATCGGGAGCGGATGGGCTGAGATGGCGGATTCGGAACCGACCCACGACAATCCGCGCAACACGCGCAACCTGCCGGCGGTGGTGCAGGAAGGTGAAGTGCTGCGTCCGGCCGCTGACAACTGGCTGATCCGCGCGATCCGCACGCTGTTCGGATGGAAACCCGGATCGGTCCGCGACGATCTGCAGGTCGTGCTCGATGCAAGCACCCCGGACGAGGTGGGCTTTTCGGCGATCGAGCGCACCATGCTGCGCAATATTCTCGGCCTGCACGAACGGCGCATCGCCGACGTGATGATCCATCGCGCCGACATCGTCGCGGTCAAGCGCGATATTCCGCTCGGCGAGTTGATGAGCCTGTTCGAAAGCGCGGCGCATTCGCGCCTGGTGGTCTACAACGAAACCCTCGACGATCCCGAAGGCATCGTTCACATCCGCGATCTGCTGGTATTCATGACCGCCAAGGCCCGCGCCCATGCAGGCAAGGCGACGCGCAAGAAGCCTTTGCCCGCCGGGCTCGATTTGCGCGCGGTCGATCTCGCGCTGCCGCTTGCGGACGCCAACATCATCCGAAAACTGCTTTTTGTGCCGCCCTCGATGCGGGCGATTGATCTGTTGGCACAGATGCAGGCCTCGCGCATCCATTTGGCGCTGGTGGTGGATGAATATGGCGGAACCGATGGCCTGGTGTCGATCGAGGACATCGTCGAACAGATCGTCGGCGAGATCGACGACGAGCACGACAGCGACGAGCCGCCGGCGATCGTGCGGCAGCCGGATAACTCCTTTATCGCCGACGCCCGCGCCAGCCTCGACGATGTCCGCTCCGTGATCGGCGAGGATTTCGTCACCGGCGAAGCCGGAGAGGAAGTCGAGACGCTCGGCGGTTATCTCGTGACCCATGTCGGCCGCCTGCCGGTGCGCGGCGAAGTCATTTCTGGCCCGGGCAACTTCGAAATCGAAGTGCTCGACGCCGATCCAAGACGGGTCAAGCGCCTGCGGATCGCGACGCGCAAGGAACGCCCCGCGGTGCGCACGCCGCGCGAGATCCGTCGCCGCGAGTCGACGCCGGAGGCCGGTCCGCAACAGGCCAATGACAATACGAGCCCGCCGTCCGGCGACGGAGCCGGCTCGCAGTGAACTCCGCAAAGAAACTCCGCAGCATCGGTCTGGCGATCATCCTGTCATGGGGATGGAAGCGCGCCGCGATCGCGCTCCTTGCGGGGGCGTTGTCGGCGCTGGCGATGGCGCCGTTCAATGCATGGCCGGTGCTGTTCGCAACTTTTCCGGTGGTGGTCTGGCTGATCGACGGCGCGGGCGCCGGAGCCTGGCGCGGCGTGCCGGCGGCCGCCATGGCCGGCTGGTGGTTCGGGCTCGGCTATTTCGTGCCGGGACTGTACTGGATCGGCAATGCGTTTCTGGTCGATGCATCCACCTTCGCGTGGTTGATGCCGTTCGCCGTCCTCGGCCTGCCCGCTTATCTGGCGCTGTTCACCGCCTTCGGCTTCGCGCTGGCGCGCCTGATCTGGACCCGGGATGCTTCGCGGGTGATCGCGCTCGCCGCCAGCCTGACGCTAGGCGAATGGCTGCGCGGTCACGTGCTCACCGGCTTTCCCTGGAATACGCTCGGCTACGCCTTGACCGAGCCGCTGGCACTGGCGCAGACCGCATCGCTGATCGGGCTGTGGGGCCTGACATTTCTTGCCGTTGCGATCTTCGCGAGCCCGGCAGTGCTGATCGATGGCAGTTCGCGCGGGCGAAGACCCTGGATCGCGCCGGCGGCAGCGCTGCTGCTGTTGGTCGCGATGGGAATTTTCGGCGCCGTGCGCCTGACCCTGCAGCCCACCGTGACGGTTGCGAACATCAAGCTGCGGATCATGCAGCCCAACCTGCAGCAGGACGTCCGATTCAATTACGCCGCCAAGGCGGACGTGATGCAGAAATATCTGACGCTGTCCGACCGTGCGTCCGGGCCGCAGTCCACCGGCGTGCGCGACGCCGGAATTTTGATCTGGCCGGAATCGGCGTTTCCGTTTTTCCTGACGCGCGAAGCCGATGCGATGGCACAAATATCCGATCTGTTGCCGAAGGGCACCATCCTGATCACCGGCTCGGTGCGCGCGCCGGATCTGCCGCCCGGCACCCAAATCACACGCGCCTACAATTCGATCTACGCCATCGACCATGATGGCCGTGTGCTGTCGATCTACGACAAGCTACACTTGGTGCCATTCGGAGAATATCTGCCCTACCAGGACTGGATGGAAAAACTCGGCTTCGTGCAACTCACGAAAGTTCAGGGCGGATTTATTCCAGGCGTGCGTCGCCGCGTGATCGCGTTTCCGAACGCGCCGCCCGCGCTACCTCTGATCTGCTATGAAGCAATATTTCCCGTAATAGTTGGGGCGAGCGACGAGCGCCCAGGCTGGATCGTCAACCTGACCAATGATGGCTGGTTCGGAATCTCAACCGGCCCGTATCAACATCTGCAGCAGGCGCGCCTGCGCGCGATCGAGCAGGGGCTGCCGGTGGTTCGCGCAGCAAACACCGGCATTTCCGCGGTGATTGATCCGCTCGGCCGGATGATCGCACGGCTCGGTCTCGGCATCGAAGGCGTGCTGGATTCCAGTTTGCCGGCGGCTATTCCGCCGACGATTTACGCACGCACAGGCGATATTCCCGCAGCCGCCGTGGTCGCCGCCGCCCTGATTTTCATCGTTCGGCGACGCGTTGCGAAGCGAAGTTTCTGACGCTCACGGCCTCATCTTTGAATGAGCTTGGGGGCCAAAAAACGGCATAGGCAAATCCACTAGTTGACAGATCGGCGGCGCCATTTGCATTCTCCGCCCGTCGAGGATTGATCCAATCGGTTAAATTGCTCAAATTGTCAGCATTCACCAACTCTCCGAGCAGGATTTGACGGTATTGGCGCCCGAGGCATACAACGCTTTCGTTCTGCCTCACCACCAGCGCGCGTAATCCCAAGGAGTGTTGGAAATGTCGACTAAAGCGCCCAACCCTGTTGACAAATATGTCGGCAGCCGTGTGCGTATGCGCCGTATCATGCTCGGTATGAGCCAGGAAAAACTAGGTGAAGCGCTGGGCCTCACATTCCAGCAGGTTCAGAAATACGAGAAAGGCACCAACCGGGTCGGGGCAAGTCGCCTTCAGCAAATATCTGAAATACTTCAAGTACCGGTGTCGTTTTTATTCGAGGGCGGGCCTAGCGGCGCCACAAACGCCGGGGGTTTCAGCGAAGGAACGTCGCCGTCCTATGTTTCCGATTTTCTCGCGACCTCCGAGGGTTTGGCGCTAACCCGCGCGTTCACGCGCATCTCGGACGCCAAGCTTCGGCGCAGCATTGTCGAGATGGTCGAGCAGATCGCCATCCGCGAAGGACCCGATGAGCGCTAGACGAGATTCGTGATTCCGCGAGGTCGAAATGGCCGCATTGATGCCCGAGAACTGCGACAAAATTGCCGCACCCGGCCACAATCTGCGGTAGACGGGCGAGTTTGGACCCCAGAACAACCACCGGGTGCGTCGATTCCGGGCCTGCGCCATCCAACCCATGTGTCGCCGGCTGGACACTGATATGCTTAACCGACGAACCCGCGTTCGGTGAACGCGTCCACGGATGTGCAACGGCACATCGGGAATGAAAGGTTAAAATTCCTCTGAAGGCGGCAGCATGACGACGGCCAAATCCTCCAACCCTTTCAATTCCTCCAACCGTTTCGATGCCAACACCATCCTCGACGGCATCCGCCGCTGGGTCGAAATCGAGACGCCTACCGAGGCCCCGGGCCAGGTCAACCGACTGGCGACGCTGGTCGCCGACGGCTATCGCGATTTGCCCGTCACCATCGAGCGGATCGCAGGACACTCCGGCTGCGGCGATCATATCCTGGCGCGTTCGTCATGGGGCCAGGACGCGCCGGGGATCCTGGTGCTGAGCCATCTCGACACCGTTCATCCCATGGGATTCATCGAACGGCTGCCGTTCAGGGTAGAGGGCGACAGCGCTTTCGGTCCCGGGATCTACGACATGAAGGGCGGCGCCTATCTCGCCTATCATGCGTTCCGCCAGCTTTGCGAAAGCGACGAGCGTTCGCCGCTTGGCGTCACCCAGCTCTACGTCTCGGACGAGGAGATCGGCAGCCCGACGTCGCGCGCGCTGATCGAGGCCGAGGCGCGCAAGGCGAAATACGTCCTCGTCACCGAGCCTGCCCGCGACGGCGGAAAAATCGTCACCGGCCGCAAGGGCGTCGCGCGTTTTGAAATCTTCGTCCACGGCGTTCCTGCCCATGCCGGCAGCCGGCCCGAGGATGGCCGCAGCGCCATACGCGAACTCGCCACCATCATTCAAACGCTGGAAGCCTTGACCGACGTCAGGCGCGGCGTAACCGTCAATGTCGGTGTTGTCAGGGGCGGCACCCGGCCGAACGTCATCGCCGAGGATGCCTATGCCGAGGTCGATCTTCGCGTTCGCACCCTCGCGGATGCCGACGAGTTCGTGCCAAAAATCCTCAACCTGAAATCGCGGACCGAAGGCGTCAGCGTCAAGGTCGTCGGCGAGTTGAACCGGCCGCCTTACGAGAAGGGCAATGCCGGCGCGGCATTGTTCGAACACGCCAAGACGCTCGCCGCGGAAATCGGCTTCGATCTTGCGGATACCTTCACCGGCGGCGGCTCCGACGGCAATTTCACCGCACCGCACACCGCGACGCTCGACGGCCTCGGCGTCGATGGCCAGGGCGCGCATACCCATTACGAGCAGATGTATATTTCGTCGATCGAGCCGAGGGCGCGGCTGCTGTATCGGCTGTATCAGACGCTGCGATGAGCATCGCAGCCCGCGATCCCACCCATCGCGACACGAACAGCAATGGATCGCCCGATGACGGCACCGCCGCTCCCGCCCACGGTTCGTTTTTCGGACGGCGCAAGGGCCACAGGCTGCGTTTGCACCAGGCCGACCTGATCGAACACTTGCTGCCGCGCCTTTCGCTCGACATCGGCAGGCCCGGCCCCGCCGATCTCGCTGGCCTGTTCGATACGCCGGTCGATGATCTCAGGCTCGAAATCGGATTCGGCGGCGGCGAACATCTGGTCGCCGAAGCCCGCGCCTTTCCAAAGACCGGCTTCATCGGCTGCGAACCCTATGTCAACGGCATGGCCAAGATCCTGACGCAGATCGAAGCCCATGCCATCGGCAACATCCGGCTGTTCGCAGGCGACGCCGCGGAATTGCTGGCATGGGTGCGGCCGCGCTCGCTGGCGAGGATCGACCTGATCCATCCCGATCCGTGGCCGAAGCGGCGGCACTGGAAGCGGCGCTTCGTGCAGGACTTGACCGTCGCCGCGATGGCGCGCGTGTTGAAGCCGGACGGCGAATTTCGCTTCGTCAGCGATATCGCAGACTACTGCGCTTGGACGCTTGCGCATCTTACACGCTCGCCCGATTTCGTCTGGACCGCCGAACAGGCCTCCGACTGGCGCCTGCCCTGGGCCGGTTACACGATGACGCGATACGGACGCAAAGCCGAACGCGAAGGCCGCCATGCGGCTTATCTGCGGTTCCGGAAGGTTGGCTAACTGGCGCACTCATCGCTGTCATTCCGGGGCATCGCGCAGCGATGAACCCGGAATGACGTCCTGCAACTCACGCCGATTGGCGGGTCTGCCAGAAGCTCACCACCCGCTCGGCCGTCGAAGGCATCAGGCGTCCGAAATTCACCCGCGCGCTCTCGATATCCGCGGGCGATGGCACCCGATTGGGACCCAACCGAAGCAGGATCAGGGCGCGCACGGTGGCCCATTCGAGGCCGACCGCTTTGCCGACGATCAGGATCGGATCGTGACGGTCGCCCATGATCAGACGGTCGAGGGTTGCGATTTTCACCGCCGACATGGCGGAAAGCGCGGCGATCGATTCCTCGTATTTGTAAGCCTTGGCAAAGCCAAGCAGCGCGCTTTGGTTCAGTTCACCGGCGCGATGCAGCGCGAGGATGGTGCGCTGCGCCGGCGCAAAGTCGCGGCCGCTCGCGACCGGCTCGGCCTCGCCGGAAATCTCACTTATCGCCTGCTTGATGTCGGCCTGCCGCGCAGGCTTGACCACCTCGAACAGGCGGCGGCGCACGATATCGATTGATCCCGCCAGCAGGTCCCTCAATTGCTGGTTGGAGAGATCGTCGCGCTTGCCGATCGCGAGCGTCAGGACGCCGTCCTGGCTGGCGCGCTTGATCAGCGCCGAATAGCCGGCTTGGGAAAAAAGCGCCCCGGCATTGCCGGCGGCGCGCCTGACCGCCGCGCGGTCGCCGCGGCGTATGATGACGTCGGTGAGATCGCAAGAAAGCGTGGGACGCTCCGACATCGCCAGCAGATGGCCCTGGCCCTTGATGCGCGCGATCGCGATCAAGGCCTGTTCATCGATGACCGGCGATCGGCGAAGCAAGGGACCTGCGACCGCGATCTCGTCCTCGCGCGCGAGTTGCCCGACCAGGGCGCGGGGCGCGTTGGCGAGGACGGACAGCCGTTCGGCCAGATCGGCCCGCGCGGCGAGTTCGGAATGCGGAACGAGATCGATCAAAACGCCGTCAAACAAGTCGACGTGATCGGACCGGAAAGTTGCGGCGCCCCGCAGGAACAGCTCGGTGATCCGTCGGGCGGCCTCGGCGCGGCGCCTGGGATCGCCGTGCCTGACGATTTCATCGAGCTCGGGGATCAGCGATCTGGCAATTGACATCAAACTCACTCAAACCCCCGCAAACCCCGAGCCATCTGCGAGTTTTCAGGCAATTTAGGTGGGCTTGGTGAAGGAAGGGTTAGATTTGAATAAGGGGCCAAACGAGCCGCAAATTCATTCGCCCGGGCGTCGCGGGCCTTGCCGGATAGCGCAGAAACCGCTATATCAGCGCTAACTTTTGGTTCTCATACGATCGCGTATTGAGAGTGGGCCCCTTGGGACCCGCTCTTTTTTATTACCCGTACGAGCCTGACGCTGATGAACGGCGCCGGCTCGCTCGGGTAGCCCAGCCGGACCGCCCTGAAGGCCCGGCTCCAACCCAATGCAAGTTAGACCAACTTTGACCCTGGATATGACCGATCCAACAGCTGGTTCCGTGGATACCGATCTGCTTGCCGAGCCGCGTCTGGTGGTCGAGCCCGGCATGGCGGCGCGGGTGTCGGCGGTCGCAGGGCCGGTGCTGCAGGGAATGGGCTACCGGCTGGTGCGCATCAAGATATCGGGAGAATTCGGCTGCACCGTCCAGATCATGGCGGAACGGCCCGACGGATCGATGCAGATCGACGATTGCGAGGCGATTTCGAGGGCGCTGTCGCCGGTGCTGGACGTCGCCGATCCGATCGAGCGGGCCTACCGGCTGGAGATTTCCTCACCGGGAATCGACCGTCCGCTGGTCCGCCGTTCGGATTTCGAACGCTATGCCGGCCATCTCGTGAAGATCGAAATGGCGGTCGCGCATCAGGGCCGCAAGCGGTTCCGCGGCACCCTCGGCGGCGTCGAGGGCGATGCCGTGCACTTGCATCGCGATGACATCCGCGCCGGCGAAGATCCAGATGTTGTGCTGGTGATGGAAGATATCGCCGACGCGAGACTGGTTCTGACCGACGAACTGATCGCCGAATCGATGCGGCGCGGCAAGGCGGCGGAACGAGAGCTCAAGCAGAACCTCGGGCTTGCGCCGCCGCCACCGCCCTATGCCAGGAAGAGCGACCCCGCCAAGAGCAACAAGCCGAAGCCGAAACCAAAGCCGGAAAAAAAGAGCGCCCCGAAAAATACCAAGGAACACCGCCTTGCCGCAGAAAGACTGCGTCGAGGCGAATTCGATCCCACCGAAGGAGACTGAGCCATGGCAGCTGTCAGCGCCAATAAACTCGAACTGCTGCAGATCGCAGACGCGGTTGCGCGGGAAAAATCGATCGACCGCGGCATCGTGATCGCAGCGATGGAGGACGCAATCGCCAAGGCCGCGCGGGCGCGCTACGGCAGCGAGACCGACGTTCACGCCGAGATCGATGCCAAAAAGGGCGAATTGCGGCTGTCGCGCCACATGCTGGTGGTCGACGTGGTGGAAAATTCCTCGAACCAGATTTCACTGGTTGACGCCCAGCGCGCCAATCCGGGCGCCCAGGTCGGCGACACCATCGCCGACACTTTGCCGCCGCTGGAATATGGCCGCATCGCCGCGCAATCGGCCAAGCAGGTGATCGTGCAGAAGGTGCGCGAGGCCGAGCGTGACCGGCAGTATCAGGAATTCAAGGACCGCATCGGCGATATCGTCAACGGCATCGTCAAGCGGGTCGAATATGGCAGCGTCATTGTCGATCTGGGCCGTGGTGAAGCCATCGTTCGCCGCGACGAGATGCTGCCGCGCGAGGTATTCCGCAACGGCGACCGCGTGCGTGCCTATATTTTCGACGTGCGACGCGAAACCAGGGGACCGCAGATTTTTCTCTCCCGCACCCATCCGCAATTCATGGCCAAGCTGTTCGCGCAGGAAGTGCCGGAAATCTACGACGGCATCGTCGAGATCAAGGCGGTGGCCCGCGATCCCGGGTCGCGTGCGAAAATCGGCGTGATTTCAAGGGATTCGTCGGTCGACCCGGTCGGCGCCTGCGTTGGCATGCGCGGCTCGCGCGTGCAGGCCGTGGTCAACGAGTTGCAGGGCGAGAAGATCGATATCATTCCCTGGTCGCCCGACATCGCGACCTTCGTCGTCAACGCGCTGGCGCCTGCCGAAGTCGCCAAGGTCGTGATAGACGAGGAACGCGAGCGCATCGAGGTCGTGGTTCCCGATACCAACAACCAGCTGTCGCTGGCGATCGGCCGGCGCGGACAGAACGTGCGTCTCGCCTCGCAACTGACCGGCTGGGATATCGACATTCTGACCGAGCAGGAAGAGTCCGAGCGCCGCCAGGCCGATTTCGAGAACTCGACGCGGGTATTCATGGAAGCGCTGAACGTCGACGAAGTGGTCGGGCAATTGCTGGCGTCGGAAGGTTTCACCTCGGTGGAGGAACTGGCGCTGGTCGACGTCAAGGAACTGGCCGGCATCGAGGGGTTCGACGACGAAACCGCGACCGAATTGCAGAACCGCGCCCGCGAATACCTGGAACAGCTCGAAGGCGAACTCGAAAACAAACGTAAGGAACTCGGTGTGGATGACGCTTTGAAAACGGTGCCCGGCGTGACCTCAAAAATGCTGGTGAAGTTTGGTGAGAACGAGATCAAGACCGTCGAGGATCTGGCCGGTTGCGCCACCGACGATCTGGTCGGCTGGACCGAGCGCAAGGAAGGCGGCGAACCGACCAAGCATCCCGGCATCCTCGATCCCAACGAAACCTCGCGCGACGAGGCGGAGAACATGATCATGCAGGCGCGCGTCATCGCCGGCTGGATCACCGAGGCCGATCTCGTCAAGAAGACCGACGAGGCCGAGACCCCCGAAGACCAGCCGGTTTGAGGCGTGTTCCTCAACCACGAACACCGGTTTTGCGCGACCGTAACGCGCAGATGTTAGGAGCGATGTCGCAACCATGCTTGCTTTCGCCGACCCCGATCTCGACAACGGACCGCGGACCGACAGGTCTGCGACGGTGCGGATGTGCGCGGTCACGCGGCAGGTGCGGCCGATCGATGAGCTGATCCGGTTTGTGGTTTCGCCTTCGGGCGAGGTCATGGCGGATTTGAAACGCAAGCTTCCCGGCCGCGGCCTCTGGATTTCAGCGTCCCGTCAGGCGGTTGCGGAAGCTGTGCGGCGTAGCCAATTCAGCAAAGGGTTCAGGCGCGACGTAAAGGTGGCGCCGACGCTTCCGGCGGATACCGAAAGCTTGCTGGTGCGCGGCGTGATCGACGCGCTCGCCATGGCCGCCAAGGCCGGCCAGGTCGTATCCGGCTTCAGCAAGGTCGAAGGCGCCCTGGAACAGCGGCAGGTCCAAAATTCGGTCAAAGCCCTTATCCATGCGGCGGACGGCGCGGCGGATGGAATCAGGAAATTGGACGCGGTGGTCCGGCAAAATACCGCGAATAATGGTGAATCGCGTGAATTTCCGGTGGTCACGGTGCTAACCTCGGAACAATTGGATTTGGCACTGGGGCGGTCAAATGTGGTACATGCTGCCCTGCTCGCGGGCCCGGCGAGCAAGACGTTCCTGTCGCGCAGCCATGTCCTGGTCCGATACCGGATGGCGGATGACGACAAGACAGCCGGCAAAGCGGCCAAGAATTCTGAGACGGACCGCTGACGAAGACTTGCATAAGACGACTTGCATAAAATGACTGTGCGGGTACGCACAACGCAACAAGATTAGGACTGCTGTATGGTTGATACGAAAACGCCTGGCGACAAGACTCTCAGTGTCCCGACCAAGACCTTGACGCTCAAGCCGCGCGTCGAGACGGGCACCGTTCGCCAGAGCTTCAGCCACGGCCGCACCAAGCAGGTGGTGGTCGAAAAGCGCGGCAAGCGCCGGGTCGGCGGCGACGCCCCCGCGGCAGAAAGCCATGCGCCGGAGCCGGTTGTCGCCAAGGCAGCGCCGGCCAAGGCGCCGCTCGCCCGTCCCGCCGCGCCACCGACTCCGCAGCGGAGCAATTCGGGCGTGGTGCTGCGCACCCTGACCGAGGACGAGCGCTCGGCGCGCGCCAGCGCGCTCGCCGACGCCAAGGTCCGCGACATTGAAGAGCGCCGTCTCGCCGAAGAGGAAGCCAAGCGCCGCAACAGCAAGGAAGGCATCGAGCAGGCCGAGCGCGAAGCCGCCGAAGCCCGCCGCAAGGCCGAAGAAGAACGCCACCGGCAGGACGAGGAGGCCAAGCGCAAGGCGGAGCTCGAAGCCAAGAAACGCTTTGGCGAAGCCGAAGCCAAGGCCGCAGCTACGGTTCGTGCCGCCGCGGCGGTGCCCGCCGCGCGCGCTCCCGGCATTGCCGCCGACATCACCGACGAGGATGAAGGCCCGCGCCAGATCCGTCGCGGCCCCGGCGGCGTCGTTCGTCCCGCGGCTGCCCCGAAGACGACCGCGAAGCCGGCGCCGGCGAAGCAGCGCGGGCGCCTGACCCTGGTCACCGCCCTTAATGCCGACGACGTGCGCGAGCGCTCGATCGCGTCGTTCCGCCGCCGCACCCAACGCCTGAAGGGGCACGCGTCGAACGAGCCGAAAGAGAAGCTCATTCGCGAAGTGATCATCCCGGAAGCCATCAATATCCAGGAACTCGCCAACCGCATGTCCGAACGCGCGGTCGACGTGATCCGGCTGTTGATGAAACAGGGCGCGATGCACAAGATCACCGATGTGATCGATGCCGATACCGCGCAGCTGATCGCCGAGGAGCTTGGTCACACCGTCAAGCGCGTCGCCGCGGCGGACGTCGAGGAAGGCCTGTTCGATATCGTCGACGATTCGACCGATATCGAGCCGCGCTCGCCCGTGGTGACCGTGATGGGCCACGTCGATCACGGCAAGACCTCGCTTTTGGATGCGCTGCGCCATGCCAATGTCGTTTCCGGCGAGGCCGGCGGCATTACCCAGCATATCGGCGCCTATCAGGTAATCTCACCGGAAAGCGGCAAGAAGATCACCTTCATCGACACCCCGGGCCACGCCGCCTTCACCGCGATGCGCGCGCGCGGCGCCAAGGTGACCGACATCGTGATCCTGGTGGTCGCGGCGGACGATGGCGTCATGCCGCAGACCATCGAGGCGATCAATCACGCCAAGGCGGCCAAGGTTCCGATGATCGTGGCGATCAACAAGATCGACAAGCCCGACGCCAGGCCGGAACGCGTGCGCACCGAACTGCTGCAGCACGAGGTTCAGGTCGAATCGCTCGGCGGCGACGTCGTCGATGTCGAGGTTTCCGCCAAGAACAAAACCAATCTCGACAAGCTCCTGGAGATGATCGCGCTGCAGGCCGAACTGCTCGACCTCAAGACCAATGCAGCGCGCCCCGCCGAAGGCACCGTGATCGAAGCCAAGCTCGATCGCGGCCGCGGTCCGGTCGCGACCGTGCTGGTACAGCGCGGCACCCTGAAGGTCGGCGACATCATCGTCGCCGGCGCCGAGATGGGCCGTGTCCGCGCGCTGATCAACGATCAGGGCGCAACCATTGACGAGGCCGGACCGTCGGTTCCGGTCGAAGTGCTCGGCTTCAACGGTCCGCCGGAAGCCGGCGACCGCCTTGCCGTGGTCGAGAACGAAGCCCGCGCCCGCCAGGTCACGAGCTATCGCGCCCACCAGAAGCGCGAGAACGCCGCCGCCAGCATTTCCGGCATGCGCGGTTCGCTCGAGCAGATGATGTCGCAGCTCAAGACCTCGGGCCGCAAGGATTTCCCGCTGATCATCAAGGCCGACGTGCAGGGCTCGCTGGAAGCGATCCTCGGATCGCTCGACAAGCTCGGCACCGACGAAGTCACCGCGCGCATCCTACATGCCGGCGTCGGCGGCATCTCGGAATCCGACGTGACGCTGGCGGAAGGCTTCAACGCCGCCATCATCGGCTTCAACGTCCGCGCCCACAAGGAAGCCGCCGCCGCCGCCAAGCGCAACGGCATCGAAATCCGCTACTACAACATCATCTACGACCTCGTCGATGACGTGAAGAAGGCGATGTCCGGCCTGCTGGCGCCGACGCTGCGCGAAACCATGCTGGGCAACGCCCTGATCCTGGAAGTGTTCAACATTTCCAAGGTCGGCAAGGTCGCAGGCTGCCGCGTCACCGACGGCACCGTGGAACGCGGCGCCAATGTCCGGCTGATCCGCGACAATGTCGTCGTGCACGAAGGCAAGCTGTCGACGCTGAAGCGCTTCAAGGACGAAGTGAAGGAAGTGGCGTCCGGTCAGGAATGCGGCATGGCGTTCGAGAATTACGGCGATATGCGTGCCGGCGACGTCATCGAGTGTTATCGCGTCGAGACCATCCAGCGCTCTCTGTAAGTCCAAGTCTTGCAAGCGCCAGTCTCTTTTCGTCATTGCCGGGCAAAAGGCGCGAAGCGCCGTCTTCGCGCCTGATCCCGGCAATCCATCCGCCGAAGGCGGACTCTTGCAAAGAACGATGGATGCCCGGGTCCAAGCCCGGGCATGACCGGTGAGAAAATGTCCCGTCACCACAACAAGGACTCCGCCCCCGGCGGCTCGCAGCGTCAGCTGCGCGTCGGCGAAACCGTGCGTCACGCCATCGCGGATATTCTTTCGCAGGGCAGCGTGCACGATCCGGACCTCGAGGGTCACATCATCACCGTGCCGGAGGTGCGGATGTCGCCGGACCTCAAGCTCGCGACCATCTATGTGATGCCGCTCGGCGGCCGCGACACCGACCAGGTGATTGCGGCGCTGGAGCGCAACAAGAAGTTTCTGCGCGGCGAGGTGGCGCGGCGCGTTAACCTAAAATTTGCGCCTGATGTCCGCTTCCGCGTCGACGAACGATTCGACGAAGCGGAACGAATAGAGAAATTACTGCGAACACCTGCGGTGCAAAGAGACCTCGCGCCAGATGCGCCAGATTCGGAAGAGTGACCTGATGATCGTGACCACGGCAAACAGCATGATCGAACCGCCGATCGGCGATTCGGACGGCGTTGAAAAAAATATTTCTCCGGATGCGCATCGCGATGCGAGCATCGCTCCCGTTTCGGTTACCTCGCTCCTCGTGGGGGAGGTCGACGCTGCGCAGCAGCGTCGGGAGGGGGGTGAGCAACGAGACGAGGCCTCTCGGTCTACCCCCAGGGAGCAGCATGTGCGCGCCGGCAAGCAGCCGCGCCAGAATAACCAGCCGCGTCGCGACAAGCGCGACGTGCACGGCTGGGTGGTGCTCGACAAGCCGATCGGCATGACCTCGACCCACGCGGTTGCGGTGGTGAAACGGCTGTTCCAGGCCAAGCGCGCCGGCCATGCCGGGACGCTCGATCCGCTCGCCTCCGGCGGCCTGCCGATCGCCCTGGGGGAAGCCACCAAGACCGTTCCGTTAGTGATGGACGGCCGCAAGCGCTACCGCTTTACGGTCGCCTGGGGCGAGGAACGCGACACCGACGACACCGAGGG
>WNFO01012804.1_pt1 | contig 14511 bp, 10 predicted proteins | sample 5400251 | NCBI WGS metagenome assembly WNFO01 (sample SAMN13153354, study PRJNA577476) | soil metagenome | isolation source: 100 cm saprolite under Madrone tree | place: USA:California | collected 2016-06-14 | reverse complement strand
CGACGATCATCAGGACACTTGCGTTGCGCTCGAGCGACTGCTCGTTCGGCGCGGCCATTTGGTCGCAGCTGCGCACAATGTCCGCTCGGCGATGGAAACTGCGGCGCGTAATTCGTTCGACTTGCTCATCAGCGACATCACCTTGCCCGATGGGACCGGCACCGAGTTGATGACTTATCTGCACGCGATTTCGCGAATCCCGGGAATCGCCATCAGCGGATTTGGAATGAATGGCGACATCGAGAAGAGCATCGACGCCGGGTTTGCCGAGCACCTGATCAAACCGGTAAAAATGGAAAATCTCGAAGCTGCGATTGACCGCGTCATGGCGACGGCGACTCTGTAGCCGCTACTCCCACTTCCGAAAATAAATGCGGCACTCATAGAGCGCCGCTACAGTTCAGCGTTGCGCACGGTCGATCTAAAAATCGAGGACGTCGCCTTCGGCGGAAAAGGTGTGGCGCGAGAAAACGGCAAAGCCGTTTTCATTCCGTTTACGATCGACGGAGAATTGGCCTCGGCGAAGATCACGCGCGAGAAAAAGCAATTTGCCGAAGCGGACCTTGTCGATCTTCGTGAAACATCGCGGCATCGAGTCGAACCGCTTTGTCCATATTTCGGGCAATGCGGCGGTTGCACCTACCAACACATCGAATACGCGCACCAGCTCGCGATCAAATCACGCCAGGTCCACGACGTTCTTAAACGAATCGGAAAACTCAAAAACGTTCCGATGCGTTCAATCATCCCCTCGCCTCTTCAATATGCTTATCGCAATCGCATCACCGTTCACGCCGAGAATGGCGTGGTCGGATATTTTCGACGCGATTCGCATCGTTTGATCGACGTCGAGCGATGTCCGATCGCGATGGACGAAGTGAATCGCGAACTCACTGATTTGCGGTCGCGCGACCTTGGCGATGGTCATTACACTCTGCGCGCGCGATCTGGCCCGCGCGTTTTTTCGCAAACGAATGCTGGCGTGGCGAACGCACTGCGCGACTTGATTGTTCAACTGATGCCACCCCATCATGAGTTGCTCATCGACGCATTCTGTGGTGCCGGCTTTTTTGCCAAGGCGCTCGTCGGCAAATTTAATCGTGTAGTCGGAATTGACTGGGACCGGTTCGCAATCGCCGCTGCTTTGGAGACGGCGGGCGCGAAAGAAACGTACATTGCGGGCGACGTTGATGCTAACCTCAAATCAATCCTGGGAGAATGCGACGCCGACAAGACCCAGGTGATCGTCGATCCACCGGCGGTCGGTCTGAGCGCGAAGCTCCAGAAAACGATTGTCGATCTTGCGCCGGCGACGCTGATTTATGTTTCGTGTAATCCAGCCACTCTTGCGCGCGATCTCGCCGAGTTGCAGTCGCGATTCAAAATCGAATCCGTCACGCCGCTCGACATGTTTCCGCAGACGGCGGAAATCGAAGTGGTCGTGCAGTTGCAACGCTCTGATGCTTCGACGATTTAACGATTTAGCCATTCGTTTATGACTTCGCCAAAAGTCTTGATTGCCGATTCCATTTCGCAGCGCGGAGTCGATGAGCTTGCCCGCGACGGCGTGCTTGATGTTTCGGTTCAAACAAAGCTTAGCCCGGTGAAGTTGATCGAAATTATCCCTGAATTCGCAGCGTTGATCGTTCGCAGCGAAACGAAAGTGACCAGAGAAGTACTGAATGCGGCAAAAAAAATGCGCGTCGTCGGCCGCGCTGGCGTCGGCGTCGATAATGTCGATGTTGAAACGGCAACGCGGCGCGGCGTGCTCGTGCTCAACGCCCCCGGCGGCAACACCGTTTCAACAGCCGAACACGCATTTTCGCTTTTGCTTTGCGTGGCGCGAAAAATCCCGCAAGCGGACGCGAGTCTGCGTGGCAAAAAGTGGAGCAGAAAAGATTTCGAAGGTGTCGAGCTCTACAACAAAACGCTCGGCGTCATCGGCATGGGGCGGATTGGAAGCGAGGTGAGCCGGCGCGCGATTGCCTTTGGGGTGCGCGTGATCGCATACGATCCGTATCTCTCCGCTGCGCGAGCGCGCAGTTTGCAAGTGGAGCTGGTGGAGGAACTGGATGACCTGCTCGTAAACGCGGATTTCATTTCGTTGCACACGCCGCTCACGAACGAAACGCGTCACCTTCTTGACGCCGCCCGCATTTCAAGAACGAAACGCGGCGTCCGCATCATCAATTGCGCGCGCGGCGGTTTGATCGACGAGACGGCGCTGGCGAATGCGCTGCAAGATCGATATGTTGCCGCCGCCGCGCTCGACGTCTTCGAAATCGAACCGTTGCCGGATGATTCGCCGCTGCGCGTCGCACCGAATTTAATTCTGACGCCGCATCTTGGCGCTTCCACCGCCGAGGCGCAGGAAAGCGTCGGAATTGAAATTGCGCAATCGATCCGGGCCGCGCTCCTCGAAGGAACAATTCGCAACGCGGTCAACATGCCGAACCTCGACGCGAAAACATTGTCGATCATCGGTCCGCATCTGCGATTCGGCGAGAAGCTCGGCCGCTTTCTCTCGCAAGTTGCGCCGCGACGCGTGGACGAGTTGAGAATTAATTACAGCGGCAAAGTGAACGAGCTCGATACCGGACCGATCACGCGCGCGGTCCTGAAAGGTTTTCTGGAAAGCGCTGGCGGCGCTGACATCAACGAAGTGAACGCGCCGGCGTTCGCTGAAAGTCTCGGATTAAAAGTGACGGAGACGCGGTTGAGCGCGGCCGGCGATTACACCGATCTGGTTGAGTTGTCCGCCGATGCGGAAGGAAAAACCGTTTCGGTTGGTGGCGCATTTTTCGGCGCGACGCCGCGTATCGTCAGCGTCAACAGTCGCCCGGTGGAAGCGCGACCGCACGGCATTATTCTCGTTCTCGAAAATACGGATCGGCCGGGAATCGTCGGCCGCATCGGAACACTACTGGGCGAGCATGATGTAAACATCGCCACCATGTCGTTGAGCCGAAATCAGGCGGGCGGCACCGCGCTCACGATTTTGAATTTGGACAACGCGCCCAGCGAGCAATTGCTGCGAGAAATCCGGGCCAGCGGCGACATTCATTCCGCTCAAGTCATTCAGCTGTGAGCATCGACATGGCTCTATGTCGATCCTAGCAGGTAGTAATTCCAAGACCTGGGCCGGCGCGATCTTTGTTGTTAGTGTGGCCGCAGTTTTATATTTCCTCACTGCCGCCCGCGACATTGTTGTCGGCGATTCACCCGAATTAATTACCGCAGCCGCGACGCTCGGCGTGGCGCACGAGCCCGGTTATCCGCTGTTCACGATGCTCGGCCATTTGTTCAGCTGCCTTTCGGTCGGATCGATTCCATTTCGGGTGAATTTATTGTCAGTGATCTGCCACGGCGCGACGGTCGGCGTTATCTACCTCACAGCGAATCGACTGACCCGATCGCATTTGGCTGCGCTGATTGCGGCGCTGTTGCTCGCCGTCAATCCGACATTCTGGTCGTGGTCGCTCGTCGCAGAAGTTTTTCCTTTGAATGACCTCATCGCCGCGACGCTGATCTTGTTTTTGCTCGCTTGGAATGAACAGCCCCAACAACACGCGCTGTTGTTCATGTCCGCCTTTCTCGCCGGTCTCGGCCTAACCAATCATCAAACGATCGTGCTTCTCGGGCCGGCATCTTGTTTCATCCTTTGGCAGCAACGCTCGATATTGCGCGAGCGGCCAACGCTTCTGTTGGTCGCGGCTGTCTCATTTTTTGCAGGACTGCTTCCGTATGCTTATATCCCGTGGGCTTCTGCTCATCATCCCACTTATAATTGGGGTAACGTCTCGTCGATCTCGGATCTAATCGATGTGATCAGACGCAGAACTTACGGCAGTAGCCACCTGGTCAGCGTGCCCGGCTACACCGGCGGATCAGTAATCGCTCGGATAATAGCACTGCTCGCTTCATTTGGCCTAACGACTTTGTTGTTCATCGTCGTCGGTCTGATCGCGGCGTATCGGCAGGCACGCTCCTATTTTTGGTTTGGCCTGGTCGGGTTTCTGCTTGCCGGTCCATTCTTTGTCTGGATCACAAATCTGAACCTGGCCACCGCGCCGTCCGCGTTGTTTGTGTTGCAACGATTTTTTCTGCTGCCACAGGTGATCCTCGCGCCGTTCGTTGCTTTCGGGTTCTTGTGGATAGCAAATCTGATCGGCCGCTACTGGCGGCGAACCGTTGTCAACGCATCCTTAATCGTGACCGCAATGACCGCAGTCTCGATCACGTTGCGGGTAGCAATGGATTATGGCCGCATCGATCAAAGCAGGAATTTTATTGAGCGAAGATTCACGGAGGACGTTTGGCGCACGGTCGAGTCGGGTTCAATTTTGATCGCCCGCGGCGACATCGCATTTGCGTTGATGTATTTCCAAAAAGTCGAGCACATCGGCGCCGATACTGAACTCGTCCTGCTGCCTCTTTTGTCGACCAGGTGGTACGTTCAACAGCTGCGAGATCAACATCGCAACATAACTATTCCGTTCGATCGCTACGATGGTATCAGCAACAATCTGAAGAAAGTCATCGAGGCCAATAGCAATCGTCCCTTTTGCATCGTCGGCACAATCGGCAGCGACGATCACAGCCTTGATGAAAACTATTGGCCCTACCAGCGCGGTCTTCTGCTGGTTGTGGAACCGAGATCAAAGAACATCCCGCTGGAACAGATGATTCAGGAGAACGAGCGCTTCTTCGACAGTTATCATCTCCCCTCGCCGGCCGCCATCCGCACCGATACTTTCGAAGCCGATATCATGACGATGTACGCGTGGCCCGCATTCCGGATCGCGAACGATTGCGCGACGGTCGGTTTAAGAGATCATGCTCGAAAGTGGTACCAGCGCGCGCTTGCGATCAATCCGCAGTTTCCGAAAGCGCGCGAAGCGCTGGCCCGACTGGAACATTGATTCGCATCGAGTAACTGTCATCTGTCATGGCAGTGCCGCGAAAAATCCAGATTGTTAGCGCTTTTGCGGCTCTCTATTTGATTTGGGGCTCGACCTATCTCGGAATTCTCTTCGCCATTCAATCGATCCCGCCCTTCCTGATGGCGGGAGCGCGTTTTCTTCTCGCCGGCCTCGTCATGTTCGCGATCGCGCGGACGCAAGGCCCACTAAGATCGACATGGGCCGAATGGCGAACATCGCTCATCGTCGGCGCGTGTTTGTTGTTAGGCGGAAACGGCGGAGTGACGCTCTCGGAAAAATTTATCGAATCGGGGCTCGCCAGTCTGATTGTCGCGACTGTCCCGATTTATATCACTTTGCTCGGTTGGTTGTCCGGCATGACTCCACGGCCAGCACCAATTGTTTGGGTGGGACTGGCCGGCGGATTTTTGGGCGTCGCGATTCTGCTGGGTCCTGCGTTACGATTTTCCGACAGTGGTCGTCCCGCGATTGGGATGTCGATCTTGCTCTTGTCGTCGTTCATCTGGTCGGCGGGTTCGCTTTATTCGCGCACCGTAAAGCATGCCGCGTCGCCATTTCTGGGCGCTGCCCAACAAATGTTTTGCGGTGGTCTGCTTTTGATGCTCGTCGGATCGTTCGTCGGTGAGCCGCGAAATTTCCACCCGGGCAATATTACGGCGCTGTCGTTAGGCGCGTTCGCTTATCTCGTGTTAATCGGCGCGATCGTGGGTTACACCGCCTACTTTTGGCTGCTGCGCCATTGCGATCCGGCAAAGGTGGCGACGTATGCCTACGTGAATCCAATCGTCGCGGTGTTGCTCGGCGCGTTGTTCGCCCACGAAACAGTAACCTTGCGCACACTGCTGGCTGCGGCATTAATCATCGGTTCGGTCGCGCTCATTATCACCGTGCAACAGCTCAAAACAAAAACGCTGCCGCCGATTACCGCTGCGATACAGACCGAATGCGCGCGATGAAAACCGAGTCCGAGCAAGATCGACGGGAGACAGTCGAAGTGGTGAAACGCAACTGGCGTGCGGAAGTGGAGACCGCGCAGGTGTATCGCGAGCTCGCCGCGCGCGAGACCGACGAAAAACGAAAAGGTATTTTGAATCGTATGGCGGAGGCGGAAGAACGCCATGCCCAACGCTGGGCAAAAAAACTGGCCGATCTCGGCGAACCGATCCCGACAATTCCAGACTCGTTAGGCCGACGGTTGCAACGCTGGTTGAATCGCGCGCTTGGAACTGAGATCGCGATTCGTCGAATGGAAGCGGCCGAAGAAAAGCATGAAGCCGCGTTTCGCGATCAGCGCGAGCGTGTTCTCGCCGGCGAACATGACGTGAAAGATTTCCTTCGCGAAAGCGCAGTCGAAGAAAAGGCGCACGCGCGCGCTTTGCAAACAATGGTGCCGCAGCTAGGGCCGCGGACGGTGCTCGACACCATTCTGAAACGCGAACGCTGGCATGGGCGCGGTGGCAGTTGGGTGGCCGACGCAATTTATGGAGTGAACGATGGACTCGGCGCCGTATTCGGAATTGTCTCCGGCGTCGCGGGTGCGACGAACAATCAGCAACATTACGTCCTGATCTCGGGTCTCGCGGGAATGTTGGCGTCATCGTTGTCGATGGGCGCCGGCGCGTACCTGGCCGTGAAGAGCGAACGCGAGGTTTACGAGGCGGAGATCGCGCGGGAAAAAGCCGAGGTCGAAGAAAATCCCGAAGAAGAGATCGAAGAAATGTCGCTCTTCTACCAGCTGCAGGGATTCAACGCTGAAGAAGGGCAGAGAATGGCGGAACGATTGGCCGAGCAGCCGGACCAAATGGTGCAGGCAATGGCGCAGAGCGAGCTCGGACTTTCTCAACAACACTTTGGCAAACCGTGGACCTCCGCATTTTCAGCGGCAGTCTCCACCGCCGCATCATTGCGCATTTCGCCGTCGGCGCGTTGAAATCACTGATCACGATTCGCTCCTGGTGGGCGTCGGGATTGGAAATGACAATCGTCGGCGTAATCGAAGCCGCCGTCACCTACAGTCTCGGCCTCGCCTTCGGCGCAATCAGCTAACGTCGACAATCACCGATCATCACGTGACTAGGCTTAGGCGCACCTTTATTTTACAGGTTGAAAGGAAAGGACACATTTTGATTTGGGTAACAAAACTACTTCATACCGTTGCCCTTCTTTCGGATAGCGCGGATAGAAGAACAAGTTGTAGCGGGCCGATATGCCATCTGCCGTCTCCAAACCAACGTCCTTCCAAGCCCAACTCCGCATAGCACCACTCGGAACATAGGTGACCAAGGCTTCTGTGCTAATAGGATGGCCGCGCTTGATGACATCGCCAAAATCTAAGCACATGTAAAACAAAGTCGGAGCTAGATATGTGGCTAGCCCCAGAATGCACAGGGGACAGATAGCTTCCACCGCTAATTGGACCTTAAGGCTGCTCTCAACGAGCCTCAGTCCTATGAATACAAACGTGCGGCTGAAGATGAAGACACAAACCTGGAAAGGCCGCCCACCAACAAAAGCGCACCTGACATGCCGCGAAGCCGTCAATTCTCGTCCGAATTAAGCCCGATCACAATAGAAGCGGATACGAGAAGCGCGTATGCCTTCCAAAATATTGCACGAAATTTGGTGTGCGACATACGAACAAATTACAATATAGAATTGCGACGGCGACAACATCGCCCCGCATTCTGTGGCGATGGTGCGATTCGTCCCAAAACCGAGCAGCAGAATCCCATTCTTGGGACGTTGGCGGAATCGAAAATTTCACAGCGGCCAATAAAACACTGATCAGAAGCAACTTGTAGCGCCAAGCCGCGTTTGGCATATGCTTTGCATATTGATGTGGCGCGACGATTCTGTTCTGCGTCGCTTCGGCTCAACCTCATATGAATTTACGTTTAATTGCTCTCTTCGTCACTGGTGTCACGTCGATTTCAGCGTCGGCAGAAACTCAGGATCAGAAAACGCCAACACTCGATGAATTGGTGACAAAGAACATCGAGGCCAAAGGTGGCGCGGAAGCGTTGCGCGCCCTGCAATCGCTCCGGAGCAACGGAAAACTGATCGTGAATGAAGGGCAGCTACAGCTCGAATATGCTCAAACCAAAAAGCGTCCTGGCGAAGTTCGCAGCGAATTGTCGCTGCAAGGCATGACCGCCGTCCAGGCCTACGACGGCAAAGAAGGCTGGAAGATTTCGCCGTTCCAAGGACGCAAAGATCCGGAAAAAATGTCGGCCGACGATGTGAAGCCGTTGATGGAAGAGGCCGAAATCGATGGACCATTGGTGGATTGGAAAGCGAAAGGAAGCACGCTCGAGTATCTCGGAAGGGAAGATGTCGAGGGAACATCGGCCTACAAAATCAAACTGGTGCGCAAAAATGGCGATGTGAGTTTCGTTTATCTCGATCCAGACCACTTTCTCGAAATTCGAATTTTAACTCAGCGGATTAAACACGGCGCCCAGGAAGAAGTGGAAACCGACGTGGGCGACTATGAAAAGATCGGCGGCGTGTTCGTTCCATTTTCAGCCGAATCCGGACGCAAAGGCGATCCGGATAAACAAAAAATCGTCATCGAAAAAGCCGAAGCCAATGTACCGGTGGACGACGCGATCTTTCATTTTCCGGCGACGGCTTCCAAATAATTACTCCCATGTCAAAGCTTTGCCTAACAACTGCACTTTTTTGTTCCTTAATAATTTCCGCGCGAGCAGAGGAAACCACATTCTCTTCCGCGACCATTTCCGGTTTGGGCGCGCGCAATATCGGGTCGGCGGCGATGAGTGGGCGTATCTCGGCGATTGCTGGAACGAAGGAACCCTCGGGAAAGATTACACTCTTCGTCGGCGCGGCCAGCGGCGGTGTCTGGAAATCAGACGACGGCGGAACGCGGTATCGTCCGGTTTTTGACGAACAGTCGGTGCAATCCATCGGCGCGATCGCGATCGATCCGAGCAACAGCAAAAATGTCTGGGTTGGAGGCGGCGAATCTTGGACGCGCAACAGCGTCTCGATTGGCGACGGAATTTATAAATCAACCGATGGCGGCGAAACCTGGAACCACGTTGGTTTGGAAAAGTCGGAGCGCATCGCACGAGTCGCAGTCAGTCCGAAAAATAGCGACACTGTTTTTGCGGCGGTGCCGGGCGCGCTTTGGAGCGATTCATCGGATCGCGGTCTCTACAAAACGAGCGACGGCGGCAAAACGTGGAAGCAAGTTCTGAAGGGAGCGAATCTTTCGACTGGATGCACCGACGTCGCGATCGATCCGACAAATCCCAACGCCATGTTTGCCTGCATGTGGGATTTTCGCCGTAAAGGCTGGGAGTATCGATCGGGCGGCGAGGGTCCGGACAAACCTTCAGCGAGCGGATTGTTTCGTTCGAACGACGGCGGCGAAACGTGGACCGAAGTTACACCGGAAACCAACAAAGGTTTTCCGAAAAAACCTTATGGCCGACTGGCCATCGCGATCGCGCCTTCAAGTGCCAAACGCATTTATTGTGTTGTGGAATCGCCGGCGAGCGCGCTTTTCGTTTCGGATGACGGTGGCGCAACTTGGGAGCAACGTGACAAAAGCAACTGGATGGTCTGGCGTCCGTTCTACTTCGCGCGGTTGGTTGTCGATCCAAAAAATCCGGATCGCGTCTTTAAACCGGATGGCGCGCTGATTTTAAGCGAAGACGGCGGCAAGAGTTTCGCCGTGGTCGGCGGTTTCCAGGGAAGTCACGGAGACGATCATGATGTCTGGATCGATCCGGTAAATCCGCAGATCGTGTTTGCCGGAGACGACGGGGGGATGTGGTACTCCTACAACGGCGGGAGCAAATGGTGGAAGGGCGAAAATCTTCCGGTCTCACAATTTTATCACGTGAGCGTGGACGACGACGACCCGTATCACGTTTACGGCGGATTGCAGGATAACAGCTCGTGGGTCGGTGATTCGGAATATCCCGGCGGCATCACCAACCATCGCTGGGAAAACATGTATAATGGCGACGGCTTCTGGATGTTTCCCGATCCGGCGGACGCGGATTACATCTACGCCGAATATCAAGGCGGCGAAATGGGTCGCGTAAATCGCCACACGCACGAAGCCCGGAACATCAAGCCGCGCCCGAATTACAACGAGAAGTTGCGCTACAACTGGAACACGCCGATCGCGCTTTCGCCCAACGAGAAGGGAACGGTTTATGTTGGCGCACAGTTTTTATTCCGGTCGCGCGATCACGGCCAGAACTGGGAACGCATTTCGCCAGATCTGACGACAAACGATCCGCAAAAACAAAAGCAGGAACAATCGGGCGGCGTGACGGTGGACAATTCGTCAGCCGAGATGCACACCACCATTTATTCGATAAGCGAATCGCCCAAGGACAAAAATTTGATCTGGGTCGGAACCGACGACGGAAATCTCCAGATCACGCGCGATGGCGGGAAAAGCTGGAACAACGTGGTCACGAATGTTCCCGGGCTCGCGAAAAATTCGTGGGTCAGCTGGGTCCAGGCGAGCAACTTCGATGCGGGCACTGCTTACGCCGCGTTTGATCGACATACATTCGGCGACATGTCGCCGTACGTTTTTCGCACGACGGATTACGGGAAAACGTGGACGCCGCTCGTCAATGCGCAGGATGCCAAAGGCGTTCGCGGTTACGCGCACGTGATCAAAGAGGACTTGGAAAAGCCGGACCTGCTTTTTCTCGGGACCGAGTTTGGATTGTGGATCTCTATCGATGGCGGAAAAAACTGGGCCCAATTCAAAGGCAACCATTTCCCGGCGGTGGCGGTACGTGATCTGGCGATTCAACCGCGCGAGAACGATTTGGTGTTAGCGACACACGGCCGCGGTATCTGGATCGTGGACGATATTGTGCCGCTGCGAAATCTTACGAGCGACATGGTTTCGCAAGAAGTCGCGTTTGTTTCGGCGCGACCGGTGCAACAACGCATCGAAGGAAGCGGCGGTTGGGCAAATGGCGACGCTGTTTTCGTCGGCGACAATCCACCCGACGCCGCCGTAATCAATTATTATCAAAAAGAGCGTCACCTTTTCGGCAAACTGAAGATCGAGGTCCTCGATTACAGCGGGCGCGTCGTCGACGAAGTACCGGCAAGCAAACGTCCGGGCTTGAATCGCGTGACCTGGAGCATGCGCGAAAAGCCCCCGCGGGTCCCGCCAGCCGCACAAATTGCCTTTGCCGGGACGCGGGGTCCGCGCCTTGTTCCCGGCGATTACACCGTTCGCCTGACGAAAGCTGGAAAAACTTACGAGACGAAATTGACGGTCGGTTTGGATCGGCGAGCAAAATTCACCGTGGAAGATAAAAAGGCGCAGTACGACGCGGCGATGAAAGTGCGCGATCTCTTCAATGACGAGAGCGCGTTAATGGACCGAATTGGCACACTGCGCCGCGACGTCTCCAAAGTGGCCGCCGGCGTTGCGGAAAATGATCCGTTGAAAAAGAACATCAAAGGTTTCGATGACAAGATCGAAATGGTTCGCAAGAAAATCGTCGCGACCAAAGAAGGCGGCGCGATTACAGGCGAAGAACGCCTGCGCGAGCACACCGATCAGCTTTACGGCGCGCTCTTGAGTTACGAAGGCAAGCCGGGCGATTACCAAATCGCTTATATCGCGGCGCTGCACCGGGAATTGGAAGACGTGACCAAGGACTTCGATCAGTTGCTGACGAAAGATTTGCCGAGTCTGAACGACTCGCTCAAATTGAAAGGACAGCCAGCGATCGCGCCGCCGCCGGCGAAGGTCGCGGTCAGCGAAACGCAATTCGGCTCAGGGGCAGCAGCTGTGCCAGCCACTCCGCTTCACTGACAATCAGTGCTGGGCCAGCAGCTACCGGTAAAAACCGTGATACTGATAGCCGCCGTCTTCGAGCGTAATCGCCTCAACATCCCAGATCGCGGTAAGGGAGTAATTCTGGCCAGCCGCTAAATGTAGCGGTCGCTCGGTGAAGTAGGTTTTGCCGTAGGGCGAAGGCGTGTTCAACACCTTGAGGACATGGTGACCGGGCCGGACTATTGCGCGGTAACCTTCTCCGCGCGCAAGAGTGATGATTGAAATTCCGTCGATGTAAATGCACAGGCCATTGTGATAACCGTAATCGGCGGCCCTGAAAATTGCTAACCCGCTGTTGCCATTCAATTCGCCGCGCGAATATTCGTAACCCGTGCCGGCCTGAACGGCTGCTGTGAGGGCGAGAGCCGCGGCCACGAAAAGAAAAACGATTATCTTGCCCCGCGTAAAAGACTTTTTCATAAGGAAACCTCCTCTAGCGTCGACGATATACCCAAATACCAAAAACGACCGGCGCAACTTATATTTTTCGCGGTCAAGCAAACGTCCGAGAGCGCTTGCTGAAAATGATTATCGAAGTAATAATCTTTCTCCGATTTCGGGGGGTATAGCTCAGTTGGTAGAGCGTCTCGTTCGCAACAATGCCCTAACGAATGCGCTCACTTTTTCTTACGCGCTCTCACACGCTCTATCGAAGGTAAATCCGCGATTGGTGTGTTGCTTCACGTTATCCCAAATGTGCTCAAAAACGGCCGCCGGTGTACAAAATCGGTGTACAAAGGTGTTGTGAGAGAAACTACGCTGTTCTGTGCGTGGATATTCTCGCTGTTCTGAGCGACAATCTAGACTAGATCCTCGCACACAGCCGTATTTCGTTCCCATTGGAATGGTCGGGCGAACTGATGCTCGTCGCCGGCGGCGTTTGCGTAGTGGACCACCGGCCGTCGCAACAGCAAACGGATTACCGTTCGTCGTCAGCTAGTCAAGCTTGTCGCTCGTAACTGACCGCTCATTCGCCATGATTTGGCAAACCAATCGGCGCTTGAGATAACAGGCGCTCGCGCAATTCGATTAGCCGTCGGCGCTCTTCTTCCGTGCACACAACCGTTGCTTGCTGCGCGGTGGCCGTCGCGCTCATTCCAGCAGTGAGAGTTTGAGGTGACTCGGAGCCCGTGCGATTTCAGTGTTGTGAGAGAAAATACGCTGTTCTGTGCGTGGATATTTACGCTGTTCTAAGCGTGGCCGCGTCGCGTGCAATTCGCTGCCTCATTGGGGAATCCACTTGATGGCTTTGCCGCTTGTGTGTGTGTACTCGTACAGCTTCATCGGTTTTGCCGAGGTAACGATTACAGCATCTGCTCCGACTTTCGCGGCCTGTTCTTTGAGTCCTGGGATTGTACTAGTAGCCGAGAAAGCGCCAGCTCCACAATATTGGAGTCGAATGTGACCTTAGCGATTTCAAAGAGGCGTAGCGCTGGTGTCGATCCTGGTTGCGGATGGCGAAACGAAAACATTCTAGCATTTGGGGGCGTTCTCGCCCAAGCACTTAGGTAGCCCCCACCCCTGTCCGCCATGGTAATACCAGAAAAATCAATTTGGATCCGCAATGGCCAGCCAAATGGGTCGGCATTGGACAGATTTACGGTTTATTCGTCTTGCCAGATTCACGGCTCTGTTTTCTAAACTCGTCGGCCTGTTTTCTCATGTCGTCGAAGCTGGTGCCAAACAGGGAAATTGCGTTACCGGTCACAAATGCAAAGCCATGACCATCAGCCCGGCGATACTCGCCTGCGGTTTCCTCCTCAGGCGAAACTTGCCGGAGTAGTTGCCAAACGCTCCACGACGAGCCACCCGCGTTTTCGCGAAGGATTGCCGCAATCTGCGCGTCTGTCAGTGGCTTCGCCTCCAACCGACCGTTGATCGCCATAAAATCCTCTCTGATGGAGCGCCCTTGGTATCGGAATGCCAGATTTCTAATTGAAGAAAGTGTTTTTGCGAGCGTTTGCTGGGCGTTGCAAAACGTCCCTTTCATAGGGAAATCAGGCGAACGCGATTGTCATAGAGTTGATAATCTTTGCGCTGTTTTGCTCGACAAACTTCTCAGACCGTAGAAAACGACCGTGAAACTTTGCGCGGTGAATGCCACGAAATTATTTCTGGAAGAGGCGCTTTTTCCGACAAGCTCCACGTTAATTCCTCAACGTACGCAAGATTAGGGTCGACTCTGACAATAAGTGGTGAGCGCAATGACCGAGATGGCTTTAACTCAATCCAGAAAGGAAAAGAAAAATATGAAGACACTCACAACATTCAATCCGTTCCAGGAGATGGACGAAGTGCAGAACCGCCTAAGAACACTCTTTGGCGGGTTTCCCACGTTCCCCGTTCGTTTCCCGACGAACGGCGATAAGTTCAAGCTACCAGATTGGTCTCCCTTGATGGATATCATCGAAGACGATCACGAGTATCTGTTCGAGGTTGACCTGCCCAAAATGCAAAAAGATGACGTTAAAGTAAGAATCGAAAACAGCATTCTTTACATTTCCGGGGAGCGCAAGTTCGAAAAGAAGGAAGAAAAGAACAGAAAATTCCTTCGGGTCGAACGCTTCTCCGGCACCTTTGAGCGCACGTTCACCGTGCCCGAAGATGCGGACGCAACCAAGATCATGGCTGAGTTTCACGACGGTGTATTGCAGGTTCACCTGCCAAAACACCCGACGGTGAAACCACAAGTGATCGAAGCGAAAGTGCAATAAT
>WNFO01005160.1_pt1 | contig 14512 bp, 13 predicted proteins | sample 5400251 | NCBI WGS metagenome assembly WNFO01 (sample SAMN13153354, study PRJNA577476) | soil metagenome | isolation source: 100 cm saprolite under Madrone tree | place: USA:California | collected 2016-06-14 | reverse complement strand
TTGATGAAGCACTGCAGATCGAGTCGGTTACCCGGCAAGATGCAGGGCACATCCTCAGGCGGAATGGTGAAGCCCGGCGGCAGGGACTTGACCCGCGGCGACGCGGGATTTTGCGAGAACACCTTCTGCGAATTGATTGATGATACTACGGCGACCGCACTACACATGATGATCGCGACAACAAACGCTCGTACTTTCATGCCTTACTCCTCTCCGCGAGTTGGTGAGTTGTTGTTCGGGATGGTGGGGTTGAAGGGAAGGCGCGATTACGTGGCAGGCGGCCGCTCTGTGGATACACGAATGACCAGCCAGTCGCGTTCACGGAGTTTACGGGCAGCGCAGCGTTGGATCCGGAGATTTCTGTGGGAGGAGTTACGAAATGCATTTAGAAAAAACCGGAACTCGCAGCTGAGCTCTTGCGCTATTCCGGCAGGTAATGAGGGCAGCTACCTGTGCAATTCGCATTCTCTACCTTTAACGATTGATGCGGTGAAGGGGACACATTCAACCGCAACCCGGTAGAAAATTATGATAGTTCTGATCGCAGCGTCGTTTTTTCGCAATGGAGTTCAGTGCAATCCAATTGCGACATAAACTGTCAAGCTGAGTATTCGAGGAGGCTGGAAGTTAGCCACCACCAAGTCTACCCCGTCACGACGCGGAATAACATAGGGCCAGCGACCCGGCGACCCGGTCAATACGTAGAATCCTTTATTAACAAGTACGGGAAAAAATTCCGGCTTCGAAACCGAACCCCGACGCATTGAAACCGAGACCGCGATTCATCTGGAGCGCTGCGAACGTTACGTTGCTGCGGTCTATAGCGACGATTAGATACAAGATGAAGAGGAAAGCAGAAGATGCCGCGTGACCTGCCTGATAGCGTCGTGCCCGTGAGCTTCTTTTGAAAGCTCAAAAGGTCTTGGAATGGGAGTTGCCATCTATTCAGACGGCGGCAATCCGAATCTCCAACAGACTGACACTGTCCAAGGAATTGACGGCCGACCGTCGCCAGATGAGGATTGAGTCCTCGCTATTTCCTCTCGTATTTTGTTTGCTACCAACATCTTGCATGAATGCCCCTGCTCTTCGCAAAACGGTACAACGCGTGCTGTCGCCCAATGTGGCAGTTTAAATCTAAACCTGCCAGAGGGCGATTCAGGATGAAACCAATCACTCCGGAAAAAAGTAAGCTCGGATTTGTCGGTATCGGCTATATGGGTCGGCCAATTGCGCGGAGGTTGCTTGAATCTGGCTTCAAACTGACCGCCTACGACCGGGACCACGGCAAAGCAGAGGACCTAGTTCGATATGGTGGTAGCGTTGCGAAAAGCGTTTCGGAACTCTTCTCCGGTTGCAACGTCATTCTCTCGTGCCTGCCGAGTGATGAAGCGGTCCTAGATATTTATAGAGGACCAGACGGCGCGTTCGCCAATACCAGTCCCGGTTCAGTGATCATCGACATGAGCACCGTGTATCCAGAAACTTCGCGGGAACTATCGAAACTGGGTTCCGAGCGCGGAATTGCAGTGCTCGATGTAACGATATCCGGGAGCGTCCCCGCCGCCGAGCAGGGATCTCTGACCCTATTCGGGGGCGGAAATCAAGAATGCTTTGACGCCGCCGAGTCGATTTTTCGTGTGCTCGCCCGAAAATACTTTTACCTTGGGCCGAGCGGGTCCGGAGCGACGATGAAGCTGGTCGTGAACACGTTGCTGGGAACCGGAATGCAGGCGATTGCCGAGGCGGTTGCGCTCGGAGAGAAGGCTGGGCTCGATCGCCATCGCTTGCTCGATGTTCTCTCGGAGACTGCGGTGGTCGCTCCGGCGCATCTGGGAAAACTACAGCGGGCGATGCATGGCGATTATAGCCCGCAATTTCCGCTGCGGCTCATGAACAAGGATTTCGGACTGATTTTTTATCTTGCGGCAGCGGTAGGGGCACGCATGCCTGCAACTGAAGCCGCATTTGAGGTAAATGCAAGACAATCAGAGCAGGGACCAGAGCAAGATTTCTCGGCAGTTATTCTGCAAATGGAAAAACAAGCTCATCTGAGAACGGAAAAGTCGACCTAGCTGCGTGAATTTCATCCCCACGGATGTGCTCGAGCTGAGGAACGAAAATGATCCAACTGAACGTGAATGGCGCGGAACAGTCATTCAACGGAGAACCAGAAATGCCCCTGCTCTGGTATCTGCGCGACATTTTGGGGCTGACCGGATCGAAATTTGGCTGCGGCGTTGGCCTCTGCGGCGCATGCACCGTCCATGTGAACGGACAAGCAACGCGATCCTGCGTAACCCTCATGCGCGACACGGCCGGCAAGGAAGTCACGACAATCGAAGGTCTTGAAAAGAACGGATTGCATCCAGTTCAGAAGGCTTGGATCGAAATCAACGTGCCGCAATGTGGCTATTGCCAGGTCGGGCAGATCATGCAGGCAGCGGCTTTCCTGGCCAGCAAGAAGAAACCGACCGATCACGAAATCGATGACGCGATGTCCGGCAACATTTGCCGTTGCGGAACCTACCAGCGGATACGAGCGGCGATCAAAGCAGCGGCAGAGGAAATGGCATGAGTGCGATTGAAAACGTCAGCCGCCGCAGATTTCTAGCCGGAGGCGTCATCGCGACTGGCGCACTTGTGCTCGGAGTTCACTATTACCCTAAGCTGTCCTCCGGCGACAAAGTTCCACACGACACAAACGCGGATCACGCCACATTACATCCCAGCGTGTATCTCGGTATAGATCCAGACGGCACGGTGTGGATCGTGGCTCATCGCTCGGAGATGGGCACGACCAGCCGCACGACGTTACCTTTGGTTGTCGCGGATGAATTGGACGCGGATTGGAAGCGCGTAAGAATCGAGCAGGCCATCGGCGACAAGCGCTACGGTGACCAAAATACGGATGGATCGCACTCGATCCGCTCGTTCTACGACGCAATGCGCGAAGCGGGAGCAACGGCGCGATTCATGCTGATTCAAGCTGCGGCTCATGAGTGGGGAGTTCCAGCGGCAGAGTGCGAAACCGATTTACACGTGGTGGTCCACCGCTCGACGAACCGCAGAGCCGGTTACGGCGAACTCGCCAAGGCTGCGGCAAAATTATCGGTCCCCAAAAGAGAAGATCTTAAGTTCAAAGCAAAGAGCGCCTGGCGATACATCGGAAAAGGGGAAGTAAGCTACGACCTCGAAGGGTTGGTGACCGGGAAAGCTATTTATGGGATGGATTCCCGGGCGAACGGCATGGTGTACGCCTCGGTGGAGCGCCCGCCGGTTCTCGGCGGCAAAGTGAAATCATACGACGACAAGGAAGCCTTGCAAGTCGCAGGCGTGCGTCAGATTGTTCCGATTGATCCATTCCAGGCTGCGCCAGCCTTTCAACCACTCGGGGGTATCGCGGTAATCGCGGATAATACCTGGGCTGCGTTTCAAGGCCGCAAGAAACTGAATATTTCCTGGGACCACGGGGCAAACGAAACCTACAACTCGGATCAATACAAGAATGAGCTGCGCGAGACCTCGCACCGCCCGTGCAAAGCGGTGCGCAACATTGGCGATGCGGATGCGGTTTTCGCCAAAGGCGGCGAAAAGGTACACGAGGCGGATTACTACGTTCCTCTCTTGGCGCACGCTTCGATGGAACCGCTGGTAGCGCTTGCGGAATTTAAAGAAGGCAAGGCGACGTTGTGGGCCCCGACGCAGAACCCTCAGGCTGCGCAGGACATCGTCTCGAAAGAGTTAGGAATACCGAAGGAAGACGTCGTTTGTCATGTAACTTTGCTCGGTGGAGGATTTGGCCGTAAGTCAAAGCCCGATTACGTAGCCGAGGCTGCGGTGTTGTCCAAAAAAACGGGCCGTCCAGTGAAAGTGGTCTGGACGCGCGAGGACGACATCAAGTTCGACTACTACAACGCGGTGGCGTCCATGTATATGAAAGCGGCTATGGGTGCGAAGGGTAAGCCAATAGCGTGGCTGCAACGGTCGGTCTTCCCTCCGATTCCGTCCATTTTTGATGTCAATGCGGTTTATGGCGATCCCGGCCATCTGCAGCAGGGCTGGACTGACATTCCTTACGATCTGCCAAATCTTCGTGTCGAGAATGGCCCGGCAAAGGCCCACGTGCGCATCGGTTGGTTACGCTCGGTCGCAAATATCTATCACGCGTTTGCCATTCAATGCTTTACGGATGAACTTGCGCATGCGGCGGGGCGCGATCCGCTCGATTACTTACTCGATCTAATCGGGAACCCGCGGACGATCGATTTCAAGGGTGTGGACTACCCGAATTACGGAGCTTCGATGGACGCCTATCCCTGGGAAACCGGTCGTCTGCGTCGTGTTTCAGAGATGGTCGCGGAGAAATCAGGGTGGGGAAAACGCAAGCACGGAAAGGGAACTGGCGTCGGGATTGCTGCGCACCGCAGTTTCCTGACGTACGTGGCTACAGTCGTTGAAGTCGAGGTTAATGATCAGGGTGAAGTCCGGATCCCGCGCGTGGATACGGTTCTGGACGCGGGCCTGGTGGTAAATCCGGAAGCTACCCGCGCGCAGTTCGAGGGCGCCGCAGTGTTCGGAACAAGCGTTGTGCGAAGCGGCGAGATTACGGCTACCAAAGGTGCAGTCAATCAATCGAATTTTCAGGACTATCCGGTTGCTCGAATTAACGAGGCGCCTCACCAAACGAATGTATACATCGTCGAGAGCGATGCTCCTCCGGCGGGCGTCGGCGAGCCGGGAGTGCCGCCATTTGTGGCTGCGCTCTGCAATGCCATTTTCGCCGCAACGGGCAAGCGAGTGAGGGACCTGCCAATCTCAAAACTCGGCCTAAGCTGACGCGGTGTCGGACGCATAACGAAGAACGCGCGAGGACGCGATTGAAGTGTTCAAGAAAGGAAAAAGCATGTTCCGCGACAAGTATCGACACGCTCTATTTTGCACTCCTACTATTCTGACGGCGCGGGTTGGCGCGCTGACGTTCCTCTCGGTCCCGATGGTGCGGGCCAATCCAGGTCCTGACAGCGCGGCGGGCAGCGCAACGATCCGGACGAAGTGCGCCATGTGCCACGGTCAAGATGGAGCTGGCTCTGCGGTTGGAAAGAGTATGAACGTTGCGGATCTTCGCGCACCAATAGTCCAGAAGTTACCCGACGCGGAACTGGCTCAAGTCATTTCCAATGGCAAGGGCGGAATGCCTCCCTTCAAGAGTTCGCTCAGTGAAGATCAGATTCACGCCCTGGTGACGCGCATTCGTTCGCTGCATCAAAAGAAGTAATTCGGACTCCATGTGCTGCTGCTTTCCAGCAGGTGGCAATGTGGTTCGATTCTTTCAACATCGAGAGTAGGTTATGAATGACCAGAAGAATCAACCTAGGCAAGAAAAAGTGTATGATCCGCATCTCGCAGTGACTTCGGCAAATCACGGCCCTGCCAACTCCAGCATTTCCCGGCGTGGCTTCCTGGGGTTCGCAGCTGCGTCGATTTTCTTGGCCGGCGCCGACCGAGAAGCTTCGCGTTCAGAATCCCGGAACGGTATTCCCTATCGAACGCTCGGCCATACCAATGAGAAGGTCTCACTGGTCGGGCTCGGCGGCTATCATCTTGGCAAACAGGCGGATCCTCAAGAGAGTATTCGCATTATCCGCACCGGGCTTGATGAAGGAATCAATTTTCTCGACAACTGTTGGGACTACAACGGCGGCGAGAGTGAAATCCGCATGGGCAACGCGCTGCGCGATGGCTATCGCCAGAAAGCGTTCCTCATGTCCAAGATCGACGGGCGCACCAAGCCCGCCGCGGCAAGCCAGATCAATGAGTCGCTGCGCCGTCTTCAGACCGATCGCATCGATCTCCTCCAGTTCCACGAAGTAATCCGCGACAACGATCCGGACCGCATTTTTGCGGAAGACGGAGCGATGGAGGCCGTCCTGCAAGCACAAAAGGCAGGCAAGATCCGCTACATCGGCTTCACCGGCCACAAAAGTCCGGACATTCATCTGAAAATGTTGGCGACTGCTGCAAAGCACAACTTCACCTTCGATGCCGTTCAGATGCCTCTCAATGTAATGGACGCGCACTTCCATAGTTTCGAAAAGCAAGTTTTGCCTGTGCTGTTCAAGAACGGCATCGGCGTGCTCGGTATGAAGCCTATGGGCGACCACGTTATTCTCGAAAGCAAGACCACAACCGCCGTGGAATGTCTTCATTACGCGATGAATCTTCCCACCTGTGTCGTAATTACGGGCTGCGATTCGCTTTCAATTCTTCAGCAGGCGCTGCAAGCTGCCCGCAGCTTCAAGCCGCTCGGCTCTTCTGAAGTTGCCTCTCTTCTGGCCAAAACTGCAAAAGCCGCGGAAGTCGGCCAGTTCGAGCTATATAAAACGAGTCACCAATTCGACGGCACCTACGCCAACCCGCAGTGGCTCGGCTAGAAACACCACGAACTCCAGCAAGGCAAGGTCAACATGGAATTCATATGGGGAGATCAATCATGAACACGAACAAGAAAGAACTTTCTGCAAGTGTGGCTGGCGATGTTTCGCTCGGTGGGAAAGTTTCTGTGCATCGTCTCGGCTTCGGAGCGATGCGCCTCACCGGCGACGGTATCTGGGGACCGCCGAAAGATCGCCCAGGAGCGCTAGCGGTTCTTCGCCGGGCCGCCGAGCTTGGCGTCAATTTCATCGACACCGCGGATTCCTACGGCCCTAACATCAGCGAGGAACTGATTGCCGAAGCGTTGTTTCCTTATCCGGCTGGCCTGGTGATTGCCACCAAAGGTGGCTGGAACCGTCCCGGCCCGAATCAGTGGACCCACGATGCAACTCCCTCACACCTTCGCAGCGCGGTTGAGGGAAGCCTCAAAAGACTGCGTCTCGACCGCATCGACGTTTATCAACTGCACATTCCGGATCCGGTAGTCCCGTTTGAGGCGTCGGTGGAAACTCTGGCTCAGCTGCAAAACGCAGGCAAGATTCGCCTGATCGCGTTGTCCAACGTGACGCAAGAGCACATCGAGCGAGCGCGCAGAATTGTCCCGATCGTTTCTGTGCAGAACCGCTATAGCTTTGCGGACCGGGAGTGGGATTATGTGCTGGATTATTGCGAGCGCAATGGCATTGCTTTCATTCCCTGGTTTCCACTGGGAGCAGGCAAAGTTGCCGGCGAAGTGCTTAACGGCATCGCGCAAGCGCACGGGGCGAGCCCCACGCAAATCGCGCTTGCCTGGCTCCTGCGGCGCTCTCCCGTTATGCTGCCAATCCCGGGGACTTCGTCGATCGAACATCTCGAGCAGAACGTCGCGGCGGCTTCCCTGCGCTTGACTGAAGAAGAATACGAAAGGCTTGCCGCGGTTCCCGAGTTGGCGATGTCGCGGTGAAGCAGTTTCCTGAAATTGTTAAAGGCCGGGGCGCAACTGAATGACGCCGGTTTTCGCTGTTTCGCCGGTTTGCCCCGTAGCGGTCGGCTTTTTCGGTTTCGGCGCAGTCTACTGAGCGGGAAACACTTGATCGATGTCCCGGGTGGCGCATGCATGGTGGAGATTGAGGTGCGACCGGCGCGCGCCTGTGTAACCGGACTGTCCGCAAGGATGGAGGTAGCGACAAAACCGGTGTCAAAAGCGCTGCGTCTCGGCCCAATCGGTCGCGTGGACCTCTGTCAGGAGCCCCGGGTTCACGGTCGCACGTAACTTCCGGCGTCCTTGAAAAACACGCGCCTTCACGGCGCTAATGGAGGTGCCTAAAATCCGCGCCGTTTCTTCGGCAGACCGCTCTTCGATGTCGCGGAGCAAAATCGCCCTGCGAATTTTTGGACCCAGACGATTGATGGCTTCGGTCAGTATTTCCTGGCGCTCACGCAACCGGCACGACTCCTCAGGGCTGGGACGCTGATCGACGAATGCCTCGGAAAAAGATTCGTCTCCGTCGTCAGGGCTCTCCGGCAAGACTTCGTGAGTCCCGCGCCTTCGCCGCAGCAACATAAAGGCTTCATTCATCGCGATGCGCGTCATCCAGGTGGAAAATCGCGATTTTTCTTGAAAAGTGTTGAGATGACAGAAAGCCTTGTGAAAAGTTTCCTGCGCCACATCTTGGGCATCCTCTCGGTTATTCGTTATCCGTTGGGCGACGGCAAGAACTTTCTGCTCGTGACGAAGGACCAGGTCCCCGAAGGCCCGTGTATCTCCGCACTTGGCCGCAGCCACCAGCGCGTCGTCGGATTCTTTGCCTGAATTGGTTGCCCTAACCGTTTCCATGATCTCGACCTCCCAGCCATTTCGCAACACAGCTGCCACGAGGAAAAAAAGCAATCGCTATGCCAGACGGAGTGCGCGATCGAAACGGCTCGGAAGTGGTTCGCAGAGTGGCGGATAGCCTAATTCGACCCGCGCATTGGCAGCGTCAGTGAACATCGAAACCTGTCGGAGTGTTGGCATTCCGTCTATCTGGCTGGACGAACCAAGGACTGCAACCGGCTAGCGAGGCGAGCTGAAACGGAAAGACCGGTTGAAACAAAACTGATCGGTCAGAACTCAAATGAAAGGGTTCTTCGCGGCTTGGAACGAAGCAGCAAAAGGAAATAACCTTCTTGCAAAATATCCTGGCATCGGCCCAGAATCGCCTCTCAGCTCGTTCAAGCCGTCTGTCCGCATCTGCTGAATCGGAATCCCGATGCGCGGATGAACACCGAACATTACGAATGCAGCGACGCGCAGCATGATTACCCTATTGGCGGGGCAGCAGTATGTTTAGGTCCAATCCTCTTCTGTGGCCTAAGCCGCATGTGATTTGCGGCTATGGGATTGCCGTTCTAGCGGTTGCCGCAGCGCTGTTCATTTCACACTGGCCCGCGTTTCATTTGCAGGCCGCCCCGGTGTCACTGTTCCTTTGCGCGGTTATGATCGCTGCCTGGTTCGGTGGGATCGGACCAGGATTGCTCGCGACGGTCCTCTCCAGTCTCGCTTTCTATTATTACTTCCTGTCCCCCATAAATTCGTGGGCTGCAAAGCCTGGCGAGATACCGCGCCTCATTATCTTTGTAGTGTCAGTCCTGTTTGTTGGGTCGCTGAGCGCGGCGCAAAGGAGCGCTACAGAATCACTGAGACGCGCGCGCGACGACTTGAAAGGAACAGTTCAACAGCTCCAGAGAAGCAACGAGACTTTGCAAGCAGAGAGCCGTGAACGAAAGCATGCGGAGAGCAAACTGCGGCGGAGCGAGAGTTATCTGGTAGAAGCGCAGAGGCTCACGCATACGGGGAGTTGGGTCTGGGATGTGGCAGGAAGAGACGCGTTGCATCTGTCGGAGGAATGGTACCGCATCTATGGCTTCGACCCGGAAGAAGGCATGCCACCTTGGGAAAAACGACTGCAGCGCATTCATCCGGAGGATCGAGCCAAGTGGCAAGAGGTCATTGGTCGAGCAGTGGATGAAAAATCGGACTACGATGTGGAATTCCGAATCCTTCTTCCGGGCGGCGCTGTCAAATACCTCCACACCGTTGGCCACCCGGTTTTGAATGCGTCCGGGGATTTGCTGGAATTTGTCGGCAGCTCGACCGACATCACCGAACGCAAGCGGGCGGAAGAGGCGTTGCGTCAGGCACACGCAGACCTGGCACACGTCAGTCGAGTGACCACCATGGGGGAGCTGATGGCCTCATTGGCGCACGAAGTGAATCAACCGATTGCCGCTGCGGTTACCGACGCCAACACCGGCTTGCGCTGGCTCACGCGCGATCGTCCCGATGTAGAAGAGGCACGCGAAGCTGCGTTGCGAGTCGTTAAAGACGCAACGCGTGCGGCGGAAATCATCAAGCGCATCCGGCTGCTCTTCAAGAAGAGTACTCCGGAACGGGACCTCGTGGACGTAAACGAACTCATTCGCGAGATGATCGTTCTGCTGCGCAGCGAGGCAACGCGGTACAAGATATTACTCCGGGCTGAACTGGCCCCAGACCTTCCCAGGGTCCTGGGCGATCGCGTGCAATTACAGCAGGTGCTGATGAACCTCATGATCAATGGCATCGATGCGATGAAGGCCGTGGACGGGGCGCGCGAGCTGGCCGTCAAGTCGCAAGCAGCGGAAAACGAGCAAGTTCTGGTGTCTGTCAGCGATTCTGGCGTGGGTCTGCCGGTGCAGCAGGTGGACCAGATCTTCGATGCGTTCTTTACCACCAAATCTCATGGCACCGGCATGGGACTCCGTATCAGCCGTTCCATCGTTGAATCGCATGGTGGCCGCTTATGGGCCGAGGACAACTTTCCGCGTGGCGCGAGGTTTTGCTTCACACTACCCACCAAAGTCGAGGTACCTGAATGACGCGGGTAGACCCTCCCATGGTGTTCGTCGTTGACGACGATGCCGATGTGCGTGCGTCCATCCAGGGCTTGCTGAAGTCGGTAGGCTTGCGGTGCGAGTCTTTCGCGAGGCCGCAAGAATTCCTACTCCGCGGGCGGCCGGACGGGCCAAGCTGCTTGGTGTTGGACGTCAGGCTTCCTGGGGCTAACGGTTTGGACTTTCAAAGGGAGTTGGCTGACGCGGGCGTTCTGATTCCGATCATCTTCATCACCGGTCATGGAGATATTCCGATGACCGTGAAAGCCATGAAATCGGGTGCGATGGAGTTCTTAACCAAGCCTTTCCGCGACCAGGACTTGCTCTATGCCATCCACCAAGCTTTGGATCGCGACCGGGCGACGCGCCAACGAGAGAGTGAACTCGCCGAATTGCGAAAGCGCTACGCGGCGCTGACCACGCGCGAACGCGAGGTCATGGGCCTGGTGGTTTCGGGCATGCTCAACAAACAGATCGCTTCTGAGCTCGGAACGAGTGAAATTACGATCAAGATCCATCGTGGTCATGCGATGCGAAAAATGCGGGCCGAATCGCTGGCGGAATTGGTCAGAATGGCGGCTGACCTCGGGACTGCGCCCGGCAAGAAGTAGCCCAGGCGATGCCGTCAAACAATAGAGCAACTTGGCAGCCTGCCGTTTAACTGCTGCGGTCCTGTCCTGGCAATAAGCCTGACCTGTTGCGGCCGCTCGATCAGCAGGCGTGATATCCGTTCCTAATACCAACGTATAATTGCGCCACTTCTTGCGGCGCTGCTAAATTCTGGCCATGGTCACCCAGATGAAGCCCAGATTAGTTGCCATCCTTGATGATGATGAGCTGATGCGCTCCGCACTGCGGGGTCTGCTGAGAATTCCTGAACTCCGGGCAACAGCATCAGATTGCATGTTTGATCGCGGACATCCGTATGCCGGGAATGTCTGGTTTGGAGCTGCAAGCGAAACTGAACGCTGAACGTTGCCGGATTCCGATCATCTTCATCACGGCGCATGGCGACGAGAAAATGCGGATGCAGGCTTTGCGAGCGGGCGCAGTGGAGTTTTTGGCTAAACCGTTCGATGACGAGGTCCTGCTCGAGAGAGTTCGTGCGGCTCTTGAGAATTGAGCCGACAGCGCAAGCAGGTAGAGCGTTAGGAGGTACTTCGTGGGAGCTGTCGCAACACTCGGGCCGGTCGAGCTGGACCGTAATCCGCGCAGATTCGAGCAGATCATAGGCCACAGCCCTGCTCTGGAATCAGTGCTCGAACAAGTCGAGCAGGTCGCGCCTACCGATTCCACCGTTCTGATCCAGGGAGAAACTGGCACCGGCAAGGAACTGATCGCGCGCGCGATTCACAATCTGAGCGCGCGCTGCGGACGCCCATTCATAAAGTTGAATTGCGCTGCCATTCCATTCGATCTACTGGAAAGCGAGCTTTTTGGCCATGAGAGAGGCGCCTTTACCGGCGCTATCGCGCAAAAGGTCGGTCGCTTCGAACTGGCCGACAAGGGAACGCTCTTTCTGGACGAGGTGGGAGATATTCCGCCGGGACTGCAGCCCAAACTGCTGCGGGTCCTGCAAGAACAGGAATTCGAGCGCCTGGGCAGCACTCGGACTCACCGAGTGGACGTTCGGCTGGTAGCTGCGACCAACCGAAATTTGGTTGACATGGTGAAACGGAACGAATTTCGCAGCGATCTGTATTACCGTCTGAATGTGTTTCCGGTCCCACTGCCACCGTTGCGGGAGCGTCGCGAAGACATTCCCGCTCTAGTCACGCATTTTGTCGAGATCCTGGGCCGCCGAATGGGTAAGCAAATCGAAAACATTCCTCCAGACACCATGTCTGCGCTCGCTTCCCACCAGTGGCCGGGGAACATTCGCGAGCTGCAGAATTTCATCGAGCGCAGCGTAATCCTGAGTACCGGGGCCGTCCTGCGTCCTCCTCTTGCGGAACTGAAGCATTGCTCCGAAGTTCAATCGATGGGCGCCGTCACGTTAGAAGAAGCCGAGCGAGATCATATCCGTAAGACTCTCGAGCTTACTCGCTGGGTTGTTGCCGGCCCCAATGGTGCGGCTGCTCGTCTCGGAATCAAGCGGTCCACGCTCTACTTCCGCATGCAAAAGCTGGGCATCTCACGCGCCAACAAGGATCCCGTTCCCGGCACAACAGAGTTGGCGTAATGCGAGAATAGATTTTCAATTAGATGGACGAAGCACTGCACGCGAATCATCTGAAATGACATCGCTGTATTCGAACGCTCTTCGAGTGAACTCCGGACGAACCGACCTTCATACCGCAAGCGCTTCCACAGACTTCCCAATGTTCGTAGGAACAGATGCCGCAATCACCTCAGGTTCGAAGCGGCGAAGCGAAATCGCCAGATCCTTAGCTTCACGAATGAAATTCAGGCCGGGCTGATTGTGATCCCGATCGATACGGACCACGTCCCCGATATGTATTTGATCCGTAGCCAAGAGATTGGCAAGAGGATAGACAATGTGGCGCTCAATCGCCAACTTGAGACGCTGCGCGCCATCGCCTTGTTCCGCACCTTTCCGGAGTAAGAATTCCCTGGCCGCAGCAGTTAGGTGAAAAAGAAATTGCCCCTTAGCGGGTTCCAGTATTCGCTGCTGCAGTAGATCGAGTTCGGTCTCCAGCACTTGTTCCAAGTGATTCCGAGGCGAGGAATCGGATTGCTGTCGGTTTGCGGCTCTCATTTGTTGCCTCCTTCTGTCCAGCTTCCTGAAAGGACATCAGTGCAATGCTGATGCCAAACCTTTCACGGCGAAAGAGCAATTGAAAAACGGGCAAACCGGTTGGTATGAGGAACCACGTTGGCAAAACGGCCGGCCGCCTGGCTCGTGCTGTCAGCATCGGGACATCGCGTTCAACGGGTTGGCATTCCGCACCGCCGCCCACTTGCAGTCGGCCTCTACTTTCCGTCACTTACAAGCACGACAACTTTGGCAGCCGTGTTGCCTATTCCAATTGTGTCGTTCACGACCGTTTCACGCTCTTTTTGCTGAAGACGTAAAAAGGAGAAACCAACATGTTCACTGGAACCATGCAAAAGGCCGAAACAAATAAGAGAAAGACCAGCGTGCAACGACTCTTGTCTTTTCTCGTTCTTTCGGTTTTCGCACTTACGATTTTTGCGGGCAAGGCGCGCGCGCAAATTATTGGGGACCTAGACGCCGACATCCCATTTCAGTTCCACGCCGGAAACGCAAAATTTCCGGCCGGTAAGTATCGCATCCACGTGTTGGAGGACGCTGATCTGACAGTCATGGAAATCGCCAGTGCGGACGGCTCCGCTTCCGCTCTCTTTCAAGTTCAGGAGTCAGACGCCAACTCCGCGCCAGCGAAGAGCGAATTGATCTTCAATAAATACGGCAATCAGTACTTTCTTGCGAAGCTGTTCGACGAAGGCAACCCCAGCGGCAGCGAGGTAGTCGAGTCCCGCTACGAAAAACAGCTCGGTAAAACGGCCCAAGTGGCTCAGGAACACGTGCCGGCACACCACCGAACGCAACAAGCAACAAGGTAACTAGCGCCTACTCGAGTTGCCGCTAGCTGAGTGCAAGTGGCCGCTCGTTCTGGCGCGAGAATTTTTCCATCGGAATCTCAAGAAAGCAAAAAGGAGAAACTATGAAAGTGCAAAGAGTCGTTTTCGCTTTGATGGCAATGATGTTTTTGTTCGCCGGCAGGTCATCTGCGCAACAGGTGAAGATCGATTACGATCGCAGCGCAAACTTCGCGCAATACAAGACCTACTCGTGGGAACACGTTAAGACGCAAGATCCGCTGTATGTAGATCGCATCAAGAGTTCGGTCAACGCGGCCTTGGCGGCGCGAGGCTGGACTCAGGTGGATTCGGGTGGCGACGTTTCGATCGTAGCCATGGAGATCACGCGCAACCAGCAGACCTTGAACACGTTCTACGACGGGCTCGGAGGAGGCTGGGGTTGGAGACGCTTTGGAGGCGGAGGCTTTGGAGAAGCAACCACCACGACAGAGACTTATAAGGTAGGCACATTGGTTGTCGATCTGTTCGACACCAAGACGAAAAAGCTGCTCTGGAGAGGCACCTCCAGCGACACCCTCTCCGATAACTCCGATAAGAACATCAAGAATCTGGATAAGGGCGTGGAGAAATTGTTTAAGCAATTTCCTCCAGGCTC
>WNFO01004155.1_pt1 | contig 14516 bp, 13 predicted proteins | sample 5400251 | NCBI WGS metagenome assembly WNFO01 (sample SAMN13153354, study PRJNA577476) | soil metagenome | isolation source: 100 cm saprolite under Madrone tree | place: USA:California | collected 2016-06-14 | reverse complement strand
TCTCGCAGGGCGCCATCACTTATCAGCTGCGCCGCTTGCGCCTGCACGGCCTGATCGAACGCCTGCCCAACAGCTTCCGCTATCGCGTCACCGAATTCGGCTTCCGGGCAGCCCTGTTCTTCACGCGCCTCTACAACCGCCTCCTTCGCCCCGGCTTGGCCGCCGCACTTCCACACCTCCGCGCCGTCGACGCCCCGCTCAAGCGCGCATTCGACAAAATCAACACACAGGTCCAAGCATGGATCGATCAGGCCCAATTCGCTGCTTGAAACTTGACACATTTAGTCCATTTGTCCTGATTCAAGCTGGGCTAGAGCCCCGGTTCGATTCGTTCAAAACAAGGCGCGGCGCCTCGGTAAACCATTTCATATGGCTGCCTCGCGCCGGTGATTTTCCGTGGCCGAAACGACCAGAACAAGCGAGGTGATGGCGATGCAGTTTTCTTCGATATGGAAGATGGCGTTCCGCTGCGAGACCGGATTGGAGTTGAGTTCGACACCAACGTTGAAGCGATCGAGCACAGCCGAGGGCTCGCCCGGCACTTCCGCGACGAGAGTCTCCCGCGACGACCAGGACCTTGAGATATCCGTGGTCAATGCGCTGAGACGGGAAATTCATCGCGAGTTCGTTCACCGGGAAGCCTGCGGCAAATAGCCATGCCGGCGGCTTCGGATGGCTTTCAACGACCGGGCGGGGGTCGATTCGGATACCCCAGCGAAACCGGCCATTTCGATCGCGTTCGACGGGTTTGCCTCAACGCCGTGAGCGGGATAAGACGGGGCATTGGCCATTCCGGAATCGATCGACAAGGGCAGCCAGACGGATGCGAATTCTCTGCACCAATGACGACGGCATCCATGCCCCCGGCCTGAAGATCGTCGAGGAGATCGCCCGCGCGCTGTCCGACGACGTTTGGGTGGTGGCGCCGGAGCTCGATCAGTCCGGCGTCTCGCATTCGCTGTCGCTGAACGATCCCCTGCGGTTGCGCGAAGTCGGCCCGCGCCACTTTGCGGTGCGGGGCACGCCAACCGATTGCGTCATCATGGGCGCGCGCCACATCCTTGGGCCAATCATGCCGGATCTCGTGCTGTCGGGCGTCAACAAGGGCCGTAACGTCGCCGAAGACGTGGTCTATTCGGGCACCATCGCCGGCGCGCTGGAAGGCACGATTCTCGGCATCCCGTCGTTCGCGCTGTCGCAGGAATTCAGCATGGAGACCCGACACGCGCCGCTATGGGAAACGGCGCTACAGTTCGGGCCAAGGATCCTGCGCAAGGTGATCGACGCCGGCGTGCCGAAAGACACCGTGATCAATGTCAACTTCCCGGCCTGTGCGCCCGAGGATGTCGCGGGCGTGCGCGTGACGCGGCAGGGCAAGCGCAATCTGGGATTCTTGAAAGTCGACCAGCGCCGCGATGGTCGCGGCAATCCGTATTTCTGGATCGGTTTCGAACGGCTGGCGCAAATCGACGTGCCTGCGGAAGGCACCGATCTTGCCGCATTGGCGGCGCGCTATGTTTCGGTGACGCCATTGCGATTGGATCGCACCGACGAGGCGTTTTCAGAAGCGCTGACGGCGACACTGAAGTAGGGCTTTCATTTCCCCTTGTGACTTCGCAACAGCCAGCGTTCATCGGATGTCGGCCGAAAGAACTTGCAGCCTGCACGCTTTGGCGTCACCACATCCGGATGTGCTCCCTGTTCCGAGCGGCGCGAGAATTTGCATTGATCTCAATCAAGCCGGACGCGCATGAATTCGTCGATCTTTCTTCAATCACATGGTCTTGCCGCACTGCATCAGCGAATTGCCTAATTCCGACCCCGAAATTCGCTCAATCAAAATATACAAATCAAGACTGGTTGAAGAGGTCATCCTTGTCCGCATTGTGAAGACGTAGCTGATCCTGCGTCTGGAGCATCCTTCTGCGTTACGGCGTGGAATGGATGGCGCTTGTCACAATGCCAGCAGATGACTTCGAGTTGTAGCGATCTAGGTTCGATGGACCGGCAGCGGCATCAGCGAACTTCTTAAGTCAGGTAAGGCCGATGTCTTCTGAAATCCCAGGCCACTTCCGCAGCACGACCCGCACGCGCCTGCGCCCCGATGTCCCCCGTGGCGCGGAGCCGCGGCGTCGGCCGGCGCGACCGGATCAGAAGGCGTCAAAGCCGCCGCGACCGAAGGAGCGAATACGCAAGACCGACCTCGGAACGATCCTGCTGCATTGGATTCTGGTGATCACGCTGACGCTGTCGATCGGGACCGGACTCCGGATCGCGATGGATTCGCCGGAGCATTCGTGGCTCGTTGCGTTCGACAGTTTCCTGCCGCTTTACACGGTGTGGACGCTGCATATTCCGGCGGCGCTGACCCTCGTCGCCGTGTCGGTCGCCTACGCGGCCTATATCTGGCGCGGCGGCCTGATGCGCCGCATCCGTTTTGACAAGATGCGGCTGAAGGGATTGGGCAACCGCAGCAAGCAGGTGCGATGGGGTTCGATCAATATCATCCTGTACTGGGTGTTGTTCGCAACCATGATCATGGAGATCACGACCGGCACGCTGCTCTGGCTCGGCTATGGGCGCGGTCTCTGGGTCGAGATGCACATGTGGGGCACCTGGATCATTCTCGGTTATGCGGCAGCCCATGTCATGGCGCACTTTGCGCTCGGTGGATTCAATCAGCTCGCCCGCGTGCTGCGGCCAACCAAGCTCGGCCCGCGGCAGAAGCCGTTCGATCCGATGGATTTGGTGGCGGAACTGCTTGATCCTGAAAACGCGGCGAAGAGCCAGGCCGAGCCGCAGCCGAACAGCCGGTGGATTTTTCGCCTCAGCCCGCTTGTCGTGGCGTTGGCGGCAGCGGCCGCGGGAATAGCGATCGCCGTGACCGTCGACGGGGCGTCCGAGGACACCCTCTTTGTCCGGCGCATCGCCAAGGCCGACCGGCCGACGCTTGACGGCGATCTGTCCGACGGGGTCTGGCGAACGGTCAGGCCGTTCACGATGTTCACCGCGCTTGGCGGCAATTATGACGGCAAGGGCGAAGCGGCGGTCGAGATTCGCGCGGTCCACGATGGCGAATGGGCTTACTTCTGCTTCATGTGGGATGACCCGACCCGATCGCTGAAACATCTTCCGCTGGTGAAACAGGCGGACGGCTGGCATGTCCTGCACGATCGATACGATCTCGGTGACGAGCGATCCTATTACGAGGACAAGTTCTCCGCGCTGTTGACCAAGCTGCCGATCGTGATTCCCGGCGACCGCACCTACCACTCCGGACCGACGCCGATCGAGGGCAAGCCATCGACATTGTCGCAACGCGGTCTGCACTTCATCCCGGCACCCGGTCTCGCCGTCGAAGTCTGGCAATGGAAGGCGTCGAGCGGCGGCCTGCTCGGATGGGTCGACAAAAACCATTTCGACATGCCGGCCGAGGCGACCCAGGCCCAGTCAGAGGGCCAGGTGCCCTATCGCGGCGGCTTCATCCAGGATCCACGCACGGCGGAGCTCTATAGCGACAATTTCGAGCGCCAACCCGTCGGCGGCTATGAGCGGCCGATCCAGCCGAAACGGCTGCCCAGGAACTGGAAGGCGACCTATGAGGCGCTTGGGCGGATCGACCTCGATCCCGACCACAGCGATGCCGAAGCGTCGCGGTGGTGGATGAACATGTCGGAATCCGAGCCCTATTCGGCCGCGCTCGACGCCGAGATTCCGGTCGGAACCATGATTCCGGGATCGCTGATCCTGGTAGACGATATCGATCGGCGCGCTGACGTCGTCGGCATGGCTCGCTGGGCGGCCGGCCACTGGACGCTGGAAGTGGCGCGCAAGCTGGCGGCCGAGGCCCCCGATGTCCCGATTTCCACCGGGACCTACCTGCGGGTCGCGGTTTTCGACCACTCCCAGATCTACCACACCCGTCACATCCGCCCGATTCGCCTCGAGCTTGAGTGATCAGCAGTTGTCGTCATCCGGGATGACGTCGATCGGTCGGCTGTTGGGTTCTCGTCTAACGCCCTAGACCGTCGCGCTCTTGAGCGCGCTCTCGATCATCCGCGCCAGGGTTTCGAGCTGGAAAGGCTTCTGCAGTGCCGGACGGTCGCGATATTCTTCCGGAAGGCCTGAGGAGCCGTAGCCGGTCGCGAAGATGAACGGGCGATTGCGCGCCTTGATCAATTCGGCAACGGGCGAAATCACCTTGCCGTTGACGTTGACGTCGAGAATGGCGAGGTCGAACTCGGTGCATTGCGCCAGCCTGATCGCCTCGTTGATCTCGCCGGCCTCGGCGGCCACGCTGTAGCCGAGCTCTTCCAGCATGTCCGCGACCATCATCCTGATCATGACCTCGTCCTCGACGAGGAACACAGAACCGCCCGACGGCCGCGTCGCAGTCATGATAATGTCCCTGCTCGTCCCAAGACTTAAGGTTCGCAAATAACGTCAATCGGCGCAATGTCAACGTGTGCGAACGGGCATGCCGGCCGGCCGCCATCGCGCCGTGGCGGGCAGGGAGCAGTATTGATTGCCCGCTCACAAACGCCAAGGTGCTATCCCGGGTTCCATAGCCGGAACACCGATTCGTGGGGAAGTTTTCCTTAAGCCGCCGGCGCATGTTACATCAGCCTGTTCGGCCAAGGCGCGCTAGACTGATACCTGATCTTGACGAGATTGCCATGCCGCCGACCCAAAATCCGCCGGAAAAGATGATGTTCCAGCTCAACCTGCGGCGGCGCGGGATCAGTGATCAAGCGGTGCTGCGGGTCATGGAAGAGATTCCGCGCGACCTCTTCGTGGAGGCGGCCGACCGCGCCGATGCCTATCGCGACAGCGCGCTCGCCATTGCCTGCGGGCAAACCATCAGCCAGCCCTTTGTGGTGGCTTACATGACCGAGCAGTTGCAGCTGCAGAAGCATCACCGCGTGCTCGAGATCGGTACCGGCTCCGGTTACCAGGCGGCGATCCTGTCGCGGCTTTGCAGTCAAGTACTGACGGTCGAGCGTTTCCGGACTCTGGCCGACAACGCCAGGTTGCGGCTTAAGAAGCTCGGATGCGGCAATGTCGAGGTGACGCTGGGCGATGGTTTCGACATCCCGGCCAGTGTCGGCAATTTCGACCGCATCATGGTCACCGCGGCGATGCAGCAAATTCCCGACTCCTTGACCCAGCGGCTCGAGCCGGGCGGAATCCTGATCGCGCCGGTCGGTCCGCCGCACGGCGTCCAGACCCTGATCCGCATGATCAGCACCGACACCGGCTTTAGGTGCAGGGAATTGGTAGACGTGCGTTTCGTGCCGGCGCTGCCCGGCATTGCCCGGGAGCTGTAGGGGTAGGAAGCAACGCCAGATGCTGTTCGGGACGCGCGCGCCGGACAGCGCAAGCGTGCCGCCGGGAGCATGTGCGCCTCAGGCCGCTTCGACTACCCGTTAATGCCCCATCCGAAGGGTTAAGCGGTTGTTTACTGGGGGTGTGTTTACTCAAAACAGTATCAAGTTGCGTACGAGTGAGTAACCATGTCCCGAATCGTCGAGTTGCTTTGCTCGCGCCGCATGCCGCAGGTCGCGGTGTTGGCGCTGATGTCGATCGGTTTTGCCGGCTGTAGCGGCGACATGCAGACGCGGCTCTCGCAAGATTCCCTGTCCAATCCCTTTGCCTCGGAAGCCACCGGCACGGCGCCGCCAGCCCCGATCGAACGCCGCGAACCGCCGCGATATCCCCGCCCGCAGCCGCAACCGCAATACCAATACCAGTCACAGGCCCTGCCGCCGCCGATCGCCGTACCGCAGTCTAATCCGACGGCCAGTGCCGGCGTTTCCGGAGGAGGGCGCGGGCTGGCTTCCTATGCGCCGCCCGCCCGCCCGCCACTGGAAACCACCGGCACCGTCGCTCCGCGCTCGGTAGCGGCAAGCCACAGCGCCGGCCAAGCGGCGGGCCAAGGCGCCACCACGATCATCGTCGGTACCAGTGACACGCTCGATACGCTGTCCCGCCGCTACAACGTTTCGCCCGCCGCGATCCTGCAGGCCAATGGCTACAGGGGGCCGCGCACGCTTTCGCCGGGCCAGCAACTGATCATTCCGCGTCCGACCGCAGTGGTTGCCGCACCTGCTGTTGCACCTGCACCTGCACTGACAGCCCCGGCGAGCCGGGCCATTGCGGTGGCCGCAGCGCCGACCGTTCATGTCGTCAATCACGGCGATACCTTGCTCAGCATCGCGCGTCGCAATCACGTGCCGATCGGCGAACTCGCAAGAGCCAACCATCTCGAACCGTCAGCCAAAATCAGGCTTGGCATGAAGCTCACCGTGCCCGGTGCAAAGACTGCAGCCGCCGCACCGGCTGCGCAGCCGGCGATGGCCGCTGTTGCCGTTCAGCCCGCGGCTGCCGTAGCGGCGCCCGCCAGCAGAATGGCTGCGGCAGGCGGTACCCCGCAAAGCGCGCGGCTTGCCCAGGCCACGGAAGACGGCGCGGATGCAACGCCGGTCAAGGCCGCCGAGGCCACCGGCGCGCTGCCGACATTCCGGTGGCCGGTGCGCGGCAAGGTGATCACGAGCTATGGCGCCAAGACCAACGGCAAGTCGAATGACGGCATCAATCTGGCAGTGCCGGAAGGTACGCCGGTGAAGGCGGCCGAGGACGGCGTCGTCGCCTATTCCGGCAATGAGCTCAAGGGTTATGGCAATCTGGTTCTGGTTCGGCACTCCAACGGTTACGTCACCGCATATGCCCATGCGAGTGAACTGCTGGTGAAGCGCGGCGACACGATCAAGCGCGGCCAGATCATTGCCAAATCGGGTCAGTCGGGCGAGGTGGGGTCGCCGCAGCTTCACTTCGAGATCCGCAAGGGATCTTCCCCGGTTGACCCGCTTCAATTCCTGAATGGGGCGTGAGGCGTTCCCCGATACATCCTGATCGTCATTGCCGGGCTTGACCGGGCGATCCGTCTCCGAGAATTGCTCGGTGCGAAGGTTGATGGATACGCGGGTCAAGCCCGCGCATGACGGTCTGTGGCCTTCGCAGCAGTATTGCTACTTCCCCGCCAGCCTTACCCCCAGCCGTCCCGCCAGTTCCTGCGTGAACTGCCAGGCGACGCGGCCCGAACGCGAGCCGCGCGTGGTCGACCATTCCAGCGCTTCGCGCTCGAGCGCGTCATGCGCAAGCTGGATGCCGAAGTGACCGCAATAGCCCTTCACCATCGCAAGGTACTCATCCTGGCTGCAGCGATGGAAGCCGAGCCATAGTCCGAAACGGTCCGACAGCGACACCTTCTCCTCGACCGCTTCGCCCGGATTGATGGCGGTCGAGCGTTCGTTCTCGATCATCTCGCGCGCCAAAAGATGCCTGCGGTTCGAGGTGGCGTACAGGATGACATTGTCGGGCCGGCCTTCGATGCCACCCTCCAGCACCGCCTTCAGCGACTTGTAGGAGGCATCGTTGCCGTCGAACGACAGGTCATCGCAGAACACGATGAAACGGAAATCCGAACGGCGCAGCAGGTCCATCAGCTCCGGCAGACTCTCGATATCCTCGCGATGAATCTCGATCAGTTTCAAGCGCTCGGCGGGTTTGCGGTTGACGTTGATGCTGGCATGCGCGGCCTTCACCAGCGACGATTTGCCCATGCCGCGGGCGCCCCACAGCAGCGCGTTGTTGGCGGGCAGGCCGTCGGCGAAGCGTTCGGTATTCTCGATCAGGATATCGCGGACCTGCTCGATCCCCTTGAGCAGGCCGAGATCGACGCGGCTGACGCGCGGCACCGGCGCCAGCCGTCCGTCGGGGTGCCAGACGAACGCGTCGGCGCTGCCAAATGTATCGGCTGCATTGGGCAGCGGTGACGCCGCCGACAGGTGTGCTGCGATGGCCTCGAGCGCGTCCGCAATCCTGTCCGCGGTGTCATGTTTGGAAGCTGCTGCCGGACGTTTTGCCGCGGCCGTCGGCAATTTGCGCGAGCTCGCCCTGGAGACGGCCCGAGGTCTGGTTTTGCTGGGTTTTTTCGACATCTTGCGGGTTCCTGACCACGCAGCCATATCGGGCCAAATGGCCGACCGCAAGCGGTGCAAATGAGGGGTCTGGCGGCGTTGCAATTGGGACCGCGGCCGCTATAGTCCGCGCGAATTTGACCGGACCGGCCCGACCCCCGATGCGTCGCCGGTTCATGGCCGTTTCACGAGGAATGGCCGTTTCACGAGGATGTCCGAATGTTCATAACTCCCGCGTTTGCCCAGGCTGCGGGCGCCGGTGATACCAACAGCATGTTGATGTCGCTGCTGCCGTTCGCGCTGATCTTCGTAATCATGTATTTCCTGATTCTGCGGCCGCAGCAGAAGAAGGTGAAGGACCACGCCGAACTCGTGAAAAACATCCGCCGCGGCGACATCGTGGTGACGTCAGGCGGCCTCGTCGGCAAGGTGACCAAAGTGGTCGACGACGACCAGATCGAGTTCGAAATCTCCGATGGGGTGCGCGTGCGCCAGATGCGGCAGATGATTTCCGGCGTGCGCGCCAAGGGCGAGCCGGCCAAGGAAAAGAGTGAGCCCGCCAAGGAAGATACTCCGGCGAGCTAGCGCGTTTTCCTTTTCGCGCCCATTCCTTAAGATCTGACGGGTCAACTCGATGTTGTATTTCACGCGGTGGAAGGCGCTGGGGATCATTCTGATCGCCCTCGTGGTGTGCCTTTGCGCCGTTCCGAATTTCTTCCCCGAAGCGACGGTGAAAACCTGGCCGCAATGGGCGCAGCGTCATCTCGTGCTCGGCCTCGACCTGCAGGGCGGTTCGCACCTTCTGCTCGAGGTCGATGCCAATGCGGTCAGGAAAGACAAGCTCGATCAGGTGCGTGACGATGTCCGCCGCGTCCTGCGTGAAAACAAGATCGTCTACACCGGGCTTGCATCTCGCGCCGACAGCGTCGAAGTGCGGATCACCAAGGATACCGACCTGCCGACCGCGCTGAGCAAGCTGCGCGAGTTGTCGCAACCGCTCGGAGGTCTGCTCGGTTCCAGCGGCCAGCGCAGCCTCGACGTCAGCGACGCCGGTAGCGGATTGATCCGGCTCACCGTCCCGCAAGCGGCGGTCACCGACCGCATCAGGCAAGCCGTCGAACAGTCGATCCAGATCGTCGAGCGTCGCGTCAACGAACTCGGCACGGTCGAACCCCTCATTCAAAGACAGGGCAATGATCGCATTCTGGTGCAGGTGCCGGGACTGGGCGATCCGTCTCGGCTGATCGCCATTCTCGGGCAGACCGCCAAGATGGATTTCCGGATGGTCGATTCGACCGTTTCACCGGATCAGGCCCTCGCGGGGCGGGTGCCGCCGGATTCGGAAGTCTTGCCAAGCGCCGAGGCGTCCCACCAACCCTACGTCATCAAAAAGCAGGTGCTGGTCTCCGGCGGCGACCTGACCGACGCGCAGCCCGGTTTCGATCAACGCTCGGGCGAGCCGATCGTAAGCTTCCGCTTCAACACCTCCGGTTCACGCAAATTCGCCCAGGCCACGTCGGAAAATGTCGGGCAACCCTTTGCCATCGTGCTCGACAACAAGGTCATTTCGGCACCCGTCATCCGCGAACCGATCACCGGCGGCTCCGGCCAGATTTCGGGCAATTTCACGGTGCAGGCGGCCAATGATCTCGCGATCCTCTTGCGTGCCGGCGCGCTGCCGGCGCCGTTGACGGTGATTGAACAGCGAACCGTCGGACCCGGGCTCGGTCAGGATTCGATCCAGAAGGGCGAACTCGCCGCTTACGTCGGCTCCATCATGGTGATCGTGTTCATGCTGGTGACCTACCGGCTGTTCGGCGTGTTTGCCAACATCGCGGTCGCGATCAATGTCGCGATGATCTTCGGCGTATTGTCGCTACTGAACGCGACGCTGACGCTGCCCGGCATCGCCGGCATCGTGCTGACTGTCGGCATTGCCGTCGACTCCAACGTGCTGATCTACGAGCGCATCCGCGAGGAAATTCGCGGCGGCCGCACCGCGATTTCCGCGATCGATGCCGGTTTCAAGCGGGCGCTGTCGACGATTCTGGATTCCAACATCACCACCTTCATCGCCGCGGCGGTGCTGTTCTATATCGGCACCGGCCCGGTGCGCGGCTTTGCCGTGACGCTCGGTATCGGCATCATCACCACCGTCTTCACCGCCTTCGAGCTTACCCGCCTGATTGTCGCGGGGTGGGTGATGTGGAAGCGGCCGAGCAGCGTGCCGATCTAGGCATGATCCCGAAAAGTGGACACCGGTTTTCGGAGGAGATCATGCCTTCACAAGATAAAGCGACGAATATGAACCAGCCTGGCTGGGTCATATTCGGGGGAATGCGGAGCCGGCTGTGACACATTTGGTCCTCATCGGGCTGGGCATCCTGATTGCCGTGCTGACGGTGGTCAGCTGCTTCGGCCTGCTGCCGTCGCTGCGAATCGTGCCTGACGATACCAAGTTCGACTTCACGCGTTTTCGCCGCATCAGTTTTCCGATTTCGGCGCTGCTCTCGATTGTCGCGATCACCCTGTTCTTTACCAACGGGCTGAATTTCGGCATCGATTTCAAGGGTGGCACGTTGATGGAGGTGCAAGCCAAATCCGGCGCTGCCGACCTTGCATCGATGCGCAGCACGCTGAGCACGCTCGGCCTCGGCGATGTCCAGCTGCAGCAGTTCGGCGGCCCCGCCGACGTGCTGATCCGGGTCGCCGAACAGCCCGGCGGCGACGCCGCGCAGCAGGCGGCGGTGCAAAAGGTGCGTGGCGCGCTCGGCGACGCCGTCGACTACCGCAGGGTCGAAGTGGTCGGGCCGCGTGTCTCCGGGGAACTTTTGGCCTACGGCATGCTCGGTCTGATGCTCGCGATCTTCGCGATCCTGATCTATCTCTGGTTCCGATTCGAATGGCAGTTTGCGCTCGGCGCCATGATCGCCAACGTCCACGATATCGTGCTGACCATCGGCTTCATGTCGATTACGCAGGTCGATTTCGATCTCACCAGCATCGCGGCGCTGTTGACGATTCTCGGCTATTCGCTCAACGACACCGTCGTGATCTATGACCGCATCCGGGAAATGCTGCGGCGCTACAAGAAAATGCCGATGCCGGAACTGCTCAACGAATCGATCAACTCGACGCTGTCGCGATCGATCATCACCCACGTCACGGTAACGCTGGCGCTGTTGGCGCTGTTGTTGTTCGGCGGCCACGCCATCCACAGCTTCACCGCGGTCATGATGTTCGGCGTGGTGCTGGTCGGCACCTACACCTCGATCTTCATCGCGGCACCGATCCTGATCTATCTCGGCGTTGGCACCAACCGGGCCGACATGCCGGACGTGCCGAAGAAGAAGTAGTATTGGACTGTAGTGATGGCGGTCCCCCCTGATGCCCCGCATCTTCCGAGGTCGGCGCCGATCGAGGCCTACGGCAGGTACGGATTTGCGTTCGCCGGCATGTCGCATCGCGGCTCGTTGCTGTGCCTGCCGGAGGCGATCTGGGCCTGGCCGGTCACGAGGCCCGAGGATATCGACAAGGCCTCGCTGGCCCGCGTGTTCGCCGCAGCGGGTGGCATCGACACCCTGATCATCGGCTCCGGTACCGACGTCTGGCTGCCGCCGCCGGCGCTTCGCGAGGCTTTGCGCGCGGTGAGGGTGGTGCTCGACGCGATGCAGACCGGCCCCGCGATCCGCACCTACAACATCATGATCGGCGAGCGGCGGCGGGTCGCGGCGGCGCTGATCGCGGTGCCATGAGCGGCGCGGACGGGCTGGCGGATTCCGCTGATTTCTGCGCGCAATTGGTGCGAACCCACGATTTTGCCCGCTACGCATCCACGCTGTTCGTACCGGCCGCCGAGCGCCGCGCGCTGTTGGCGATCTATGCCTTCAATGTCGAGATTTCCCGGGTCCGCGAGCAGGTGAGCCAGCCGCTGCCGGGCGAAATGCGGCTGCAATGGTGGACCGACATGCTGGCGGGTGAAGGCCATGGCGGTATCGAGGGCAATCCGGTCGCCGCCGAGCTGCAGCTTGCGATCCAGGAGTGGCACCTGCCGGTCGAGCGGCTGTCGCGCCTGATCGATGAGCATCAGTTCGATCTCTACAACGACCCGATGCCGACCATGGCGGCGCTGGAAAGTTACCTCAACGATACCGCCTCGGCGCTGTTTTTGCTCGGCGCAGGCATCGCCGGAGGGCAGTCCGGCGAGATCGAACACCTCGCGCGCCACGCCGGCCTCGCGCAAGGCATGGCCCAGGTGATGGCGGCATTGCCGCGGGACGCTTCGCGGCGCCAGTTGTTCGTGCCGCTGCAGGTGGCGGGATGGAAGAGGTGTTTGCGGGCAGGCAAACCGCTAAGCTGCGTGCGGTGCTGCATCAGCTGGTCGGCGATGCGCAGGGGCATTTGAAGACCGCCTTCGCGCTGCTTGCGACCGTGCCGCCGCGGGTGAGGCCGGTGTTCCTGCCGCTCAAGCTGGTTGCCCGCGAGCTGATGCGAATGTCGCGCGCGGACTCTGATCCGTTCGCGCCGCGGGTGCCTTCGAGATTGCGGACGCTATGGACGTTGTGGCGGGCGTCACGGTCGCGGGAGTTTTCGTAGGACGAAGGCGGCGCAGGGCGCTGCGTCACACCCGGTCGTCATACCCGCGAATGTGGGTATCCAGTACGCCGTGGCTTCTCGATTCTACCAGCAGTGTCACGGAATACTGGATCACCCGCCTTTGCGGGTGATGACGTCCGTGGCTGGCCGCGGCACCAGATCGGCCGCCTCGAAATTGAACCGGTCCCGCAGGTTCTTGCGCGCTTCCAGAATATTTTTCAGGAACGCACGGTCGGCCTCGCTGGTCATCATGGGTTCGATCAGGTCGAGCTGGTTCATCGCGACAAGCTGCAGCACCTCGGTACGAACCTTTCCGGCGGCATCGCGCGGCAAGGCCCGAACCACCTGGATATGTTCGGGCGGCCTCACGCCCTTCGCCGCCGCAAGTTCGCTGCCCAGTTGCGCTTCGAGCGCGGTCTGGTCGGCCTCGACAAAGGCATAAAGCCCGACACCGGTGCGGCGGTCGGCGAACGCGACAATCGCGGTATCGCGGACACCGGGATTGTTCCGGATCAGATCGATCAGCACCGGCGCGTCATTGACGAGCCGCCGGCCGCCGCCCTCGCGATCGGTAAAGTTGAACAGTCCCCGGGTGATGGCGCGGTAGATCTTCTTGCCGGTCAGAAGCCAGATGCTGGCGACAAACGATTTGCGCGCGAGGATCTTTCGTTCCTTTGGCGTCAGCGCTTGCGGCGCGTAGCTGCGCTTGTGCTTCAGGAGATGGCGGAGATCTTCGTATGCCGCGATGCGGAACAGCCGGCCGCGCGTCTTGAAGCAGGCCGCGAGCTGGAAGTCCGTCACATAGGCGTTCCCATCGCTGCCGCGCAGCCAGTTCTGCTCCTTGGCGAGATCGTTGTGGCAGATGCCGGCGCGATGCAGCTTGCGCAGCGCCTGCTTGGCGGAACGAAAATAGGCGACGTCGCCGGTGGGTTTTGCCAGATGCAGCGCCACGCCGTTGATGAATCCGCGCACCAGCGCCTGCCGCCCGGCCCACAGCAGTTCCGGCCCGACTCGCAGGTCGCGCGCCAGCGCCAGCGCGCGGCGCTCGCGTGCGAACAGGTGGCGCGCCGGGATGTAGGACCACCACGGCACGGAATCGAGCCGGCGCAGCACGGCATCGACTTCGCCTGCCTCGCTGCGAAAACGGCCGCGCTCGACGGTGGAGAACACGTCGCGCTTCAATAACACGCCTTCGATCCATCGCGCCGACAGAACCGCGGCGTCATCCCTGGGCAAACTCATGAAACGCTCACGCCGCCGCCGCTACGTTGAGGTTGTCGGCAATCCAGCGATCGAGGTCCGAAAGCGCGCGGGCGCTCATCGCCTGCTTCTTCGCAATGGTCTTGTCGTTGCCACGCAGCCGCGTGCCATCGGGCTTTTTTGTCGGCGGACTGGCGAGTGGCGGAAAAAGTCCAAAGTTGATATTCATCGGCTGGAACGAGCGCTGACCTGCATCGATGGTCTCGATATGGCCGCCGGTGATGTGGCCGAGCAGCGATCCCAGGGCCGTCGTCGCTGGCGGCGGCGCCAGCGACGCCGAGCGTGCATCGGCCGCGGCGTAAAGCCCGGCCATCAAACCAATGCTCGCGGATTCCACATAGCCCTCGCAGCCGGTCATTTGTCCAGCGAAGCGCAGCCGCGGTTCGGCCCGCAGCCGCAATTGCGCATCCAGCAGTTTTGGCGAATTCAGGAAGGTGTTGCGATGCAGGCCCCCGAGCCGGACGAATTCGGCGTTCTCGAGCCCGGGAATGGTGCGGAAGACGCGCTGCTGGGCGCCGTGCTTGAGCTTGGTCTGGAAGCCGACCATGTTGTAGAGCGTGCCAAGCTTGTTGTCCTGGCGCAGCTGCACGATGGCGTAGGCCTTCACGGTCGGATCATGCGGATTGGTCAATCCGACCGGCTTCATCGGCCCGTGGCGCAGCGTCTCGCGGCCGCGCTCGG
>WNFO01006748.1_pt1 | contig 14521 bp, 18 predicted proteins | sample 5400251 | NCBI WGS metagenome assembly WNFO01 (sample SAMN13153354, study PRJNA577476) | soil metagenome | isolation source: 100 cm saprolite under Madrone tree | place: USA:California | collected 2016-06-14 | reverse complement strand
ACAACCTGGAGGTCGGCGATGTGATTGAAGGGCTTCCCAACGGCGTGTTCCCGGTCGTGCTTCACGGTGCCACATGGCATCCCCAGAACGAAGCGCTTCTCCAATGGTTCGCGGGCGTTACGCCTTCGTCGGCCATCAGCGGTGCTTACAGTTATCCCGATACCAACGTGCTGACCACCGCGAACGTTTCGCAAAACTTCGCCTGCACGCCGCCGCTGCCCTAGCTGTTTCGCGCGCTCGCGTCGGCGATATTCCGCCCGCAACGCGCGCCGCTTCATTACTGACGCTCGATCATCGCTTCAGGGGTGGGCTTCGGCTCACCCCCGAGCGTCTTGCTTGTTCGTGACTAACTTCAGCCCAGGAAGCCTTTTGGGACCGGTTTTGAGCTTCTGGGCGTCTGATTTTTCCTCGCCGCCTCTTCATCCTGGGAGCATACCGACAAAGTAATTGACAGGTAGTGTCGCCGTCTGTTTACATCTCCCCATGGCGCCGAGAATCATTTTCTTACGCGGTGCGATTCCTTGCGTATTGATCCTCACCGCTCTTTGCGCGCTTGCCGGTCCCAAGGACAAAGAACCCGCGCCCCGCTTTAACGCCATCACCACCACTGGCGAAAAATTCACCAATGACTCCATCAAAGGCAAAGTCGTCCTCCTCGAATTTTGGACCACCTGGTGCGGTTTCTGCGCCGACGAAGCTGCCTTCGTCGACAAAATTGGTCATGAACTCGCCGATAAAGGGCTGATCCTTCTCGCCATCGACGTCGGCGAGTCCAGGAAGACCGTCAAAAAATATCTCGAGCAGCATCCCCGAAACTGCAAGATTGTCATGATGGAGGACACCAATCTTGCCGCCATGTACGCGGCCACCGCCTACCCGATCTACGTCGTTATTGACCGCGACGGCTTCATCGCCGGAACCCAGCGTGGCGCTGGGGGCGAGGAGGCTCTTCGCAGACTCATCGCCCGCGGCGGCATCGAATCCGCAGACTCAGAAGACTCCGATTCTGACTAGAGCACTTTGCATCCGCCGGCCGCTCTGCCTGCCATTCTAAATCATTCATTCCAATGCTCTTATGAAGGAATCTTCATCCTCGCCCGACGTACCTCGCCCATTCCTTCGTTTCCAATGACGCCCCGATTGCTCCGGAACAGCCGCTCTCCTCGTTTCTCTGGCCGGTGCCGCTTTGGAACAGCCTGACCCTCCGGCCAGTTTGCGGCACATGTTTCCAAGCCTATAACGGTCTTAGTGGCTCGGTGTGTCCCCGGGCCGAGGAGGGGGCGATGCTCCGCAATCGATTCCTTATTCTCTTGGGTGCGAGTTTTCTCGTGGCTTCCGGCGCTTGGGCCGACGACGTCGGCTTTATTGATTGCTCGAGCCATTCCGATGGCGCGCAAGTCTTCGGAAAGCCCAGGAGGAGTCCGGAAATAGTGGCAGCCCTCCCTTGCGGCGAGCGCTTCACCATTCTGGTTTACGGCTTCGTTTTCTCCCGGATTCAGACCGGCGACGGCAAAATAGGTTATGTCTACTCAAACCTGATCGCCGTCGATCGCTCTGGCGCTGCGGTGCAACAGACGTCTTCCCCGCGAATGGTCTCAGCTTCAGAGAAAGTCGTTGTTAAGACTGCTCCGGCGCCCGTCGCGCAGCCTAAAACGCAGGCGCCTCCACCAGTTCAGTCTGTGTCGGCACAGCTAGCCCCGGCTCAGCCCGCCCCGGCGCAAATGCCCGAGTCCGCATCGCCCACAATGGCATCGTCCGCATCGGCATCCAATGTTCCAGAAGCAACCGCAGCCGTCGCACAGCCGACTCCGGCAGCGCCTGCGTCCCCCGTGCAGCCTGATCCTCCCGCGGCTGCGCAACCTCAACCGGCGCCCACTCAGCCGGCACCACCCCAACCAGCCCCGGTACCTGCTTCCGAAGCCACTGTGCCTGCAGCCCCCTCAAATGTCCCGGAAGCAACTCCGGCCGCCTCGCAACCTGAACCTCCTGCGGCGGCACAGCCTCAGCCCGCGCCCGCTCAACCGGCGGCGCTTGCCATTCGGCCCAAGGAGGCGCGGGCCACCTGGGAAAAACGTAACCCGGGCGGCATTCGCCACACGCCCTTGATAGAAGTCTTTGGCGGCTACGCCTTTGCGCGCTTGGACGGCGGCGGTGGTACCGGCACCAACTTGAACGGCGGCATGGGATCAGTTGGCTGGAATTTCAAGCCCTGGTTACAGGTCGTCGCGGACAGCAGCTACAGCGTCGTAACCATCAGTGGCACCAAGAATGTCCTCTATGGAAACCATTTCGGGCCCCGCTACTTCCATCGCGGGCGAAATCGCTGGGGCGCCACGCCGTTTGTGGAAGCCCTAGTTGGCGGTTCGCGCGCGGACACGACCGTCACAGGTACCGGCGGTTACACGACTTCGGTGAACTGTTTGTCCTACAAAGTCGGCGGCGGCTTGGATCTTCATCCCTCCCGCCACTGGGAAATCCGTGTCTTCAACGTCGACTATTACCGGACCGCCTTCGGCACCAACTTACACCAGAACAACTATTGGGCTTCCGCCGGTATCGTCCTCCGCCTCTTTGGCGGATCATCCGACTACTAGCCCGCTCCACACACACCCGCGCGCTCGGTGAAAAGAGCGGAGATCGCGGCTGGAGATTCTACGGTCACCTGGTTGCTGCTGCCGATTGACCGAAAGACTTAACGGCCTCGGCCTCGTCGTCCATGATATCGAAGACGGTATACAGCCTTGTAATTTGCATCACGTCTTGAACCTTATTCGTCAGTTTCAGCAGTTTCAGTTCTCCACCCTGCTTCCGCACGCTCGTGAAAGCACTGACCAGATGGCCCAGGCCTGCACTGTCGATGTAATTAACGTCCCCAAGGTTGAATAGAATCTTCTTCTGTCCCTTACCCAACAGGTCGCAAACCAGGTCGCGCAGCGCAGCGCTCTCTTCGCCGAGCACAATCCGTCCGCTGATGTCCACAATGGTGACGCCACCTGTTTGTCGAGTGCTTGTAGTCATTTGCATTGGCAACCTCCTAAAGGCGCTTTGATGGTCGAAGACTTCACTTTCCAGCATCGCATGATACTGCGGTCAGCCTTCCAGCTACCCTACATTAGCCCAAATCGTCGCATCGCGGTCGAGAAATCCCTCGTGCCCCAGGTATGAAATCGCCGTCGCACTTAAGGCTGCACACCTGCATAAGCGGGTATCGCCCCGCGCGAAACATTCTTGTAAACGACGCCGCCCTTCATCACAAAGACGACCCGTCGCACGGCCGTAATATCCTTCAAGGGATCACCATCCAGCGCGATAATGTCCGCCTGCAACCCCGGCGCAATCGTTCCGATCTGGTCCGCCATGCCCAGCGCTTCCGCCCCCAGCGAGTTGGCGGACACCGTCGCTGCCATGGGGTCCACTCCGCCGTCGCGCACGCGGTCAATGAACTCCTCCGCGTTGCGCCCATGCGCGCCCGCCACGGCGTCCGTCCCAAAAACGATCTTCAGCCCCGGAGTTTTCACCGCGTGCTGCACCAGCTCATGGTTAATCGGTAGGATCTTCTCCATCGCCGCGAATCCCTCTTCAGTGTATCCGGGTGTACCAAGATACTGTTCCTTGTGCAGCAAATAATTCTCGATGATCAGCCCGGCCTGCGGGTCCAGATACGTGCCCTTCTCCGCCATCAATTTCAAGTCATCATCCGTCGCCAGCGTCCCGTGCTCAATCTCTGTGCATCCCGCAAGAGTCGCCGCGCGCACTGCATCCTTATAAGCGTGCACCAGCGTGCGCAATCCCTGCTTCTTCGCTTCATCGCACGCCGCGTTCAATTGTTCCTGCGAAAGCGTCATCCCTCCGCCCTGGCGGATGCTCTGCGACGCAAAAATCTTGATCACGTCCGCGCCGGCCTGCTTTTGTTTCCGCATAAACGTGCGTATCTCCTCCGGCGTCCCCGTTTTCTCTCCCTGCCCGAATAGTGGCTCGACGGCCGTAAGAATCCTCGGCCCAGCCAGTTTTCCTTTTGCGATCGCGTCGCGCAGCGGAATATCGTTTGCCGCGCCCGGGCTTTGCACCGTAGTGAACCCCGCCATCAGCGTCACCCACGCATTCGACGCCGATTGATACGCATCCTCCTGCGAAGTCCCTCCCATCCCCGCATTTTTCCCGTCTTTGCCGAAGTTCCACGTAATATGCGCGTGCGCGTCAATCCAACCTGGCAGCACCGTCAACCCGCGCAGGTCGTAGTCTACTGGCCCCGCCCCCTTGTCAACTTTTGTCTCAGTCTTTGTCTCCACCGCGGCAATCTTCGGTCCTTCCACCACAATGCGCGCATCCCGCAGCACGCCACCCTTCCCGTCGAGCACCGTACTCGCCGCAATTACAATCCGCTTGCCCCTTGCCGGGTCGGGAACTGGCGTCTGCGCAGAAACTCGCAGCCCCATTCCGCACACGCCAAGCACGCCGAGAATGCCCGCAACGACTTTCGCCGGTCGCATAATCGTTCCTCCCGCCATTCGATAGCCCGCCCTCCTCTCTTATCACACCGTCGCGAACATGTGTACAATCCGCCGAATAGACAAAGCCACGCACTGTGTAGGGGCACGATACATCGTGCCCTTTCTTTTCTCTTTGTTTGTGTAGTGGCGGGTCTTCAGAACCGTGCTCTTACGACTTTTCTCTATTGTAGGCCCGGGGCTTTAGCCCCGCCTGCTCCTCGAATTTCGGATTGCGCGCGTCACGATTCGCTAAGCACGAGCGCCTTCTCGAGCCTCCGTGCGCTGAGCACGGACTTTACCGCTCTCCGGCTTGGTGCGCAGGTGACGTGCACTCGCGTCGGTATTCCCTGGGAGCTACTCCCATCTCTCTCCTAAAGACACGGCTGAAAGAGCTTTCCGATCCGTATCCAACGGCCGACGCCACCTCGGAGAACGACATATTGTTCGAGCGAATCATGGCTCCTGCTCTGTACATCCGCCACTGCGTAAGGTATTCGAGAGGCGTCTGGCTCAAAACGGTCCTGAATTTTAAGGCAAAGGCAGACCTCGACATGCGTGCTTCGCGCGCGAGTGACGCGACAGACCAGCTCCTATCAATGCCCGAATGCATTGCCCCTATGGCCTTGCTGAGATGCTCGTCAGACATGGCCGCCAACCACCCCTTCGGCGCAGCCCCAGAGCTGCTTGCGTAAGCTCGGATGGCGTAGACAAACAGTGATTCATAAAGACAACTGATCAAGCGCGATGAAGCTATACCAGGCTGAGCGGTTTCTGCCGCCAAAAGGTCCAGCACGGATTGGAAGGCGTGACTTCGATTTTGTTCAAGCCGCAGGTGCAGATAGCGAGGCAGAATCGTGGAAATGAGCGGAGCCTCGAATGCACTCATGCAAAACGACCCACTCACCAAAGTTGTGGGCGCGCCGCCTCCTCCGTAATGAATCACGCAATCCACTTCCAATTTTCTTAATTCGCGGTAATCGGCGACACGGGAACGCGGATGATCCACCAATGTAAAGGCCTCATCGCTGAGAATGAAGATGAAAACATCGCCGGCGGAGAGGGAGATGGCTTGCCGCTGGTTCTTGAACTTCAGAAGCCCCGATCCGCGGACCATTAGCCCGAAGCGTATCCGCGGAACCGTATCCCCCGGGTAGTGAAAACCCCACGGAGCTGTCGCCTCCAGCCGCGTATACACCGCTTCCTGAATTCTCATCGATCCAAAGACTTCAGACAGCGGGTCCATTCGGCGTTCAAATGCTGGACGATCGGTCACGTTTTTTGGACGGATGACACTCACAAGTCCCGATTTTATCGCATCTACCTCTCGGGCCACCAATACATTTCAATTGGAGAAAAGATGATCGTAAGAACGTATTGCTCTAAGCATTTCATTCGCGTGACTGGAATCGCGCTATGCCTTGCGGCCGCGTATTCGCCGGTTGTCGTATCACAGGAAACGAAAAAGGATGCTGATCTCTGTCGCAACTCTTCTGATGCGAAGTTGCCTTGTTCTTCCGCGGCGGCTAGCAAAGAAATCCCGGAAACACCGGGCCAACAGGCAGCCAACCTTCCTGACGCGCCGCAACCTCAAGGCCAAAGCAATCTGCCAAGCTCAGCGTCCCATCCGCAAGAGGAAAACAGCGCCCTACTGTTCCTGCCTGTCAAGAGTCCTCGCACTCTGTCCTTTGGCGATAAATTTACAATCTACGCCCATCAAACCTTTGGGCCGCCTGCGCTTATCCTCCCGGCGTTCAAAGCTGGCATGGGCATGGCGAATCCAACAAAACATTACCCTCGCGAATGGAAGGACGGTGCCGTAGCCTTCGGGAGACTCTATGGAGATTCTATCGCCATGGCCACTTCCCAGCGAACAGCGCGCTTTTTGACAGGCGTTGCCTTGCATGAAGATCCGCGGTACGTGCGGTCCACCAGTAAAAATCCTCTGGTGCGAACTACGCACGCGCTTGCGTTTACTCTTATTGATAAGACCGACTCCGGGAGAAACACGATTGCCTTCTCCAATTTTGCAGGAGCGGCCGCTGGCGGTTTTGTGGGAAGGGTTTATCTGCCGCAGGGATACAACGATCTCACCCATACCGAACAAAGAATGGCCTTCCAGTTCGCGAGCATTGCAATTCAAAATATAGCCGCTGAATTTCAACCGCAGTGGGGACCGCTTGTGCGAAAGCTGCGCATCAACAAAATCATCCCCGAGTGGTGGGTTTCGCAGCGCCATAAGTAAGCCCTGCGGCAGTGTCTTCTAGGTACGGTTGTTGCGAAATGCTTCGTCGCCCGGTGCCCACCCGACGGCGTGGTCCACCTTCACTACGCCGCGATGGCTCCTGAACTCTGTCTCCGTTGTAGTGGCGGGGCTAGCCACGCCCGCCCAAACGCGCTTCGCAACGATTTTGTAGGGGCACGATACATCGTGCCCTCTCTTGCTTTTCTCTTGGTCTTAGTGGCGAGTCTTCAGACTCGTGTCTTTGCGGCCTCCTTTGCCGTAGGGGCGGGGCTTGCCCCGCCCGCTCCCACGTCTTCTCCTGCTCGATTAGAAATCCAAGCACATGACGCCCCGTCCCCATAGCGTTATCATTCCCCAAGCTCATCGAGGCGCATCCCCATGAAGACTCCCAGAAAAATCATCGCCCTCGCCGCCACCAGCGCCGACGGCTACATCGCCCGACCCGATGGCGACGTCGCCTGGCTCGACCGTCCCCGCCCCAAAGGCAATTACGGCTATTGCGCTTTCTTCAAGTCCGTCGACACTATTCTTTGGGGATACAAGACCTACGCCAAGGGCCTCGAGATGGGAATGGAAAAGGGAATGAAATCCGCCGGCTTCGGCCCAAAAATCAAGAACTATGTTTTTTCCCGCCACCCTCGCGAGGCGCCGCTGCCGGCCTTCGAATTCGTCAACGAGCCGGTCAAACCATTCGCCCAGCGCCTGCGCGCCCAGCCCGGCAAAGATATCTGGATGATGGGCGGCGGCGAAATCATCGCCTCCTTCTTGGACGCGGGCGAAATCGACGAATTCCGCATTCACGTCATCCCCTTCCTCATCGGCGAAGGCATCCCCCTTATCCAGCCTCGCCATCGCTCCCTCCGCCTCAAGCTACTCTCCACCAAAGCCTTCCCCGACGGCGTCGTCCTCCTCCACTACCGCACCACGCCCCATCCCTGAATCCCACAGCAGTCTGCTCCCGCGGCCAAGCAAGCATCGTACTCGGCATCAGTGAGACCTTCCGGACCTTCTTCCTGTGTTGTATGCTCAGGCCGAGCTTTTTGGAGCAAACGGCATGGATTCCCTGGCCGGATACGTCGCATCGGGTTGTGGTGCGATCATTGTTGGGTATCTATCTCAGTTTCTACTGCCAAGAATAAAAATCCGTTATTGGCTCCCAAGCAGCTTTCTCTACACGATGCCCATCAACGCAGCAGGCAACGCCGCCCAACCAGGGCAACCACCCGCTCCGCAACTCCGCAAACACCGGGACAACCCGCCACACCAGCTACTTTCTTGATTCAAACTAATTCGCTCACTATCCAAAACTTCGGACGCAAAGCCGCGACCTGGGTGGAAATCGTCCACCGCATAGACCTGATTTCTTCCAGTTGTATCCGTCCCTGAACTACACCGAAACCACGACACCATCAGGTGAGCACATCATACGGATAGAATCGCTGGCGCACAGAGAGTACGTTACGCTCCAACTTCTAAGCTATGTGCGTCAACCGGAGCTTCTATACATCCGTTCCGAAGCTGGCCATGCTTCTCAAATGCCGTGGATGGTAGTACGGAAATTTCCCAAGTGGGCATATGCGGCCGTTCAACTCTTAGTCCTCATCGGCGCAGGATTTAGCGCTTATTGGTTAATTAAGGTTGCTATCTTCGTTTTCAAGGATCAGCACAGTCCGTGAGAGTCACGGATCAACGGACTTCAATGTGGGAAATTAAGATCAAGCACGAAGGGTTGCACGCCTATCGAAACGTTCGAGGCGCGAGCAAAGAAGAAGCTGAGACGAAGGCTCGTCTCCAGATTGAGGCTTGGAACTTGCGATGGAAGCGACTCTTGGATGCAGAGGCTACGCGGCAGGAACGCCTTAAGAAGAGAGGCTGGGCGGATAAGCAGTCAGACATCGACAAACGCGCCAAAGAACACGCAGTCGCGCTGACCAAGGAAGCCGAGGCGACGTTAGATGGGCTTCGAGGGCTGCTCAGTCGTACTCTGGGCCAGGCGCACTCTTTTAACTGGGACAGTTTGAAGGACACATCCAGATTCGAAAAGGTTGAACCAACTCCCTCTGTGCTCGAAGATTACCCCGCCGAGCCCTTGATAACTGAGCCCCAGTTCACACCGTTACCTGTCCCTGTTACCGTCAATTTCTTTGATTGGTTTTTGCCCGGAGTACGTGCGGGAAAACTTGCAAGAATGGAGGTCGAGGAGACACGTAGGAAAAGAGATGCTCAGGAGAGATTTGTCCTCGCGCATTCTATCTGGGAGAAAAAGGTTAACGAGATCAAGCAAAGTAATCAAAATGCCTCAGCCAAGCACGAGAAAGCGAAAGCCGCGTGGGTACTTGAAAGGCGAATATTTGGCGAGACCCAGAAACTTTTCAATTCAGGAATCGATGAATTTAAGAAGTCCTACTTCGACCGGGTCCCGGCGGCGTTGATTAGGTATTGGACCGAAGTTCTATCCAAATCCGAATACCCTGACTCCTTCCCACGGGACCAGGTTGTGTCATTCGATCCGGCGAACGGAATGTTGGTGATCGATTTCGAGTTGCCCCCGCAGAAAGCGATACCCAACAAAAAACAGGTCAAGTACGTCTCCAACCGTCAATAGTTTCAGGATGTACCGATCTCGGAGACGGAATTCAAACGTCTTTACGACGAGGTGCTCTATCAGATCTGCCTGCGAACGCTGTACGAACTTTTCCGGAGCGATGACATCGATGTCATCAAGAACATCGTATTCAACGGTTGGGTCCAGGCCATCGAAAAAGCGACAGGAGCAAACACTCATCCGTGCATCATGACGGTCCAAGCGAACAAAGCAGAATTCATGGCATTGAATCTGAATCAGGTTGATCTGAAGGCGTGCTTCAGATCACTGAAAGGAATCTCTGGTAGCAAGCTTATCGATTTCAGTCCGGTTCGGCCTGTCTTGAGTTTGAACCGCGAGGATCCGCGCTTCGTTGGCTCACACAATGTTGTGGAGTCGCTGAATGACAAAACGAACCTAGCAGCAATGGACTGGCTCGATTTTGAAAACCTTATTCGTGAACTGTTCGAAAAGGAATTCAGCAAGAATGGTGGGGAAGTTAAGATTACGCAGGCAAGTCGAGATGGCGGCGTTGACGCGATCGCATTTGATCCCGATCCGATTCGCGGCGGAAAGATCGTCATACAAGCAAAACGCTATACGAATACTGTTGGTCCGACTACGGACCCGACGCATACGAATTTGCGAATGGCAAACCTCTTACCCTGCTCGCAGGCAGCGAACTCTTGTACCTGCTGGGCAAGCATGGATACCAAGCGAAGATCGATTTGAAGGAAGCGAAGAAAATGCTTGGCGAAGTGTAGCGTACGACGCTGAGCTGGTTAGAAGACGGCGTTGGCGCGTGGCAACTCGAACCCATCCCGTATCTTTTAGGGTGAAGGTGCCGCGCGCTGGGCGGCTGGACGCGCTCAACCGGTGGTATGCTCCGTGGTGATCCGGCATCCAGCCACGGAGGTCACATCATGAAACTTTTAGCTGCAACTGGCGTCCTACTCTTTGCTTCCGCGTCCGCCCACGCACAAGCCCCAGCGCAAACACAAACGCAAGCGCCAGCGCAGGCGGCAAAGCCTTGTGAAGAGCTGAAGGACGAAATCACCAAGAAGCTCGACGCAAAAGGCGTGAAGGGCTACACCCTGGAAATCGTCGCGAAGGACAAGGACGCGGAAGGTAAAATCGTCGGCACTTGCGACGGCGGCACCAAGAAGATCATCTACACCAAGACCTCAGCCCCCGCCGAGCCCTCGGCAAAGGAACCACCCAAGCCCTGATCACGGGCTGTGCGCCCGCACACCCACCGTCATTTGCGTTTTTTGCATCCCGATTGGGTCTACGGGACCGAACGAAGCAGGCCGATTTTTTCTTCCGCTTTCGTTCCTACGAAAGCGTCGGCCTGCGCAGAGAGGACCTCCTCACCATCGCTACGAATTTGGTAGCGATGAATCTCTCTGTCCTTCTTGGCCGGGTGCATCGGTGCCCCAGGTACGGTTTCATACCTGGAGTCCTTGACTTTGCTTTCCTACCCAATCTCTCTGGGCCAACCGCTCAACCCGCCCCATTCGCCGAATCAACGTTGCATTTTCGTCCGTGGAATTACGTACGGGAAACTACGTATTGAGGAAGCTACGTCTAAGACGGTTTAACCACTTGTCAGTCAACTGCTGCCGCTGCTACACTCAACCTCGTCCATCCAGAGGTTATGTCCCATGACCGAAGGCCAAGTCTACCACTGCCAAAACCGTGATTGTGCTTCTGAAATCCTTGTAACCAAAGCGTCGCTCAAAGCCAGTGCAAACCCCAGATGTGGATGCGGCGCGGAAATGAAGAAGCCTTATAGCCCGCCGGTTTTGCGAATCCTCGATCCTCATGATGAACTTATCGGCCTCTTTCGAGTCAAGCGGAATTGACTCCATCAGCCCGCCCTGAACTGGAAAGCAAATCTATGCCGCACGGCGTAACTGGTCTCATCCTCGCAGTCGTTTGTATCCTGTTCGGTGCCACGCTCCTCTACAGTGGCACTCCGGGAAGAGACCCTATCCAAGCGCAAACCATTGCCGGTGCTGCCGTTCTATCCCTCGGAGCAGTGACGTTGGGGATGATCCTGAAAGAGCGGCTGAAGTGGAAAAAGGAGCTTAGAAAATACAAAGAGGAATAACGTACTCCCGATTAGTCAGGTGCGCCTGGGTGTCGGTTTCTCGCTTGGGGCCGTTGACCTTAGTTTTCCTTGCCCACAACCTCCCCGCTCTAGCCATTCAACCCGTCCCCGCTACCATTCAACCTTCAATTTCTACCATACAATGCTTTCCACTTAACAACTTGATACCGGCGTGCTATTCTCTCCCGTGTACGCCAAGCCCCAGCGCCGATCGCCCGCTTTTTCTGATCCGGCACCCTCTGCGAAACCTCTATTCGCGGCGTTTATCCTGCTTGCCCCGAACCTCTCGTGGATCCTGTTGGGACGACGCCCTCGGTCTTCCCGGGGCGTTAGAGTTCTCGTTCTCCATTCGACCTCCCCATTCCCTTAAGTCCTCGCTCTACCTGCAACGCTTATGGGCCTCCCCGCAAGTGTTGCAAACCAAAGACTTACGTCCTGGCTAAGCCCTTTACATGCAACACTTACAGAAAACACCGGGGTACCCCAACTCGCCCGGCAAGGAGGAACCTACCGAGAGCTTAAACCTGAGCGCGGTACACGACCATCCCAAACGCTCATCCGAAGTGCTAAAATAAAATTGCACGGAGGGGGCGACACGGTTTCGACGGAAGCTGTCGCGGCCCGAAGGCATGCCGGGACCCACCTGCCCGTAACCTGGTGGAAACTAGAAATGCCAACAACAACTTGGCACTTGCAGCTTAATTAATTAAGTTGCCGCTTCCCCGGGCTTTGCTCATGGGCCCGGTCAGAGGCGTCACACAGTGAGCTGGCTTGAGCCTTTCGGTCCGTAGGGCTCGGGCGAGATTCATCGGACTAGCCGGCTGCGTTTCTTGCTCATTCTGAGCGTGGCGGGCGAACCAAACGGAATTGAGCTAAGCATGTAGGCTTCGTGTCGTAGCGCTTTTCGGACGGGGGTTCGACTCCCCCCGCCTCCACCAACTGTACGCGAGCAAAGGGCGTAGCCGCACGCACCCGTAGCCAGGTCCGGCGGAATCAATCGTTGAACCTTGCTGCGGCGCGAACTTTCGCTTTCGCGGCTTCTTCTTCCCGATTTCTCGGCGACGCGTTTGTTTCGAGCGAATGCAAGAAGCGGCCCGAAACGGCTGCTATCTCATCGACGGCGGCTAGGAATGCGGCTTCGTTTGCTTTCGACGGTTTGTTAAAACCGCTAATTTTTCTCACGAACTGGAGCGACGAGGCTCGGATCTCGTCAGATGTGACGGGCGGATCAAAGTTGAAAAGCGTTTTGATATTCCTGCACATTCCTGTGACCTCAACTACGCAACCTTGCGTAGTCTAATTTAGACTACTAATTTAGACTAGTCCGCACTAGTCTAAATTAGACTAGACCAAACGCTTCGCGCTATTCCCCTTTGACGGCGGAAACTCGGCCTTGTTTCGCTCACTGCAATCGGAATTCGTTCTCAGGTTGTTCCACCCGACTTTGTCGCCTTGGAAGGAGTGCAGCGCTGGCGGGCATAGCTGGCCCAGGGACCCGTGGGGTCCAATCTCACGTACGCCTGCCAGTGCTGCTTCGCTTCCGCATACGCCTTCAGTCTTTCGCAGACGAACGCCAAATTGTAATGCGCGTCCGGATAAATGGGATTTAGCCGGACCGCTTGCCGTAGGTGCTGGCGCGCCGCGTCCACATGTCCGGTTTCATCCAGCACGCTGCCCAGATTAAAGTGAGCCAAGGCGTTTTCCGGATCGAGCACCAGGGCCTGGCGGAAATACTCCGAAGCCTTCTCCAGGTTTCCATCTTCGTAGTAAAGCGTGCCGCAATTGATCAGCGCGTCGGGGCGCGCCGGGTCCACGCAAAACGCCCGCTCATACGCGTCGATCGCTTGCGCCCGGTTTTTTCCTTCGGATTCGTACTCGAGCGCCACGGCAAGCCATTCGTCGGCGCTGCGTCCGGTCATGACGCGCACGGTTTCGTTCAATTCGCGCATCTCGAAGTTCAGCACGAACTGACCGGACAGCGGCTCCAGCCGCGCCCCGCCGCGTTCGACGATCACCGTTCCGCCGTCGGAGAGCACTCGCAGTTCCGCGAGCGGAGCCTCCGCGTGCGCAAGCTTTTCGCGCAGCGCAGCAAGCGCTCGCCGCAGCCGGTTCGCCGGCACGCCGTTTTCGACTAGCTGCTTTATTGTGCGCAGACCGATCAGATCGCGGAAGTCGTAGTAGCGAATCCCTTTTTCTTTTCGGGGAGAAACGAGGCGCAACCGTTCCCAGTAATCCAGCTGCTTTTCCGTGAGGCCCACAATGCGCTGGACTTCGTCGGAGCTGAATCTGTCCGTCGGGCCCATCAAATGATATCGCCGGAAAACTTAACCGGCGACTCTCTTTCCCTTCTTCTGCACTGTGGCAATGGCTTCCACCGCTCGCGCGGGAGGCTTTTTCCCCACGGGTACCGGTCCCGCCGCCGCAGTAGGCGGAGCCTGTTTTTCCGCGAGGCTCTTTTTCAGGGCTTCCATCAAATCAATCACCGGGGCCATGTGCGGCTGGGCTACTTCGGTCACTTCCTGGCCCTTGAGCTTCGCGGAAATCATCGCCTTCACGTTCTCTTGGAATTCGTCGCGATATTTTTCCGGCGCAAAGGGAGCCGCAAGGCTCTCAATCAGCTGGTGCGCAAGCTTTTTCTCCTGGTCTTTCAATTCCACCTTGTCTGTCGGAATGGATTCTGCTGTGCGGATCTCATTCGAATAAAACATCGTGTGCAGCGTCATTCCCTTAGAGCCTGGCCGCAAAATCACGATGTGTTCCCGCTGATGCATGGTGAGCTTGGCGATGGCGCCGTAGCCGGAGTCTTGCATGGCGCTCATCAGCAGCTTGTAGGCTTTCACCCCGGCGTCTTCCGGCGCAACGTAATAAGAGGAGTCGAAATAGAGCGGGTCCATGTCGCCCAGCTTGACGAATTCCAAAATTTCCATGACCTTCGCTGAGGGAGGCTCAATCTTGTCGAGCTCCTCCTCGCTGAAGAGGACGTACTGATCCTTTTCATACTCGTGACCCTTCACGATTTCGGAGCGCTCCACGTTGCGGTTGCAGACCGGACAAAACAAGGGCTGTTTGAGCCGCGAATGACACACATTGTG